>UMGV01029132.1_pt1 | contig 37616 bp, 57 predicted proteins | sample 1965361 | NCBI WGS metagenome assembly UMGV01 (sample SAMEA4836081, study PRJEB28245) | human gut metagenome | biome: gut microbiome; material: fecal sample | place: Denmark | collected 2008
TATAAAAGTTATATATGTTATTAAGTTAAATATCTAAAAGAGATAACAGTTTATACATTATTCTGTTATCTCTTTTCTTTTTAATAGAAATAAATACATTATAAATAAAGTTAATTATTATGAAATCAATTACAGAAAAAATAGGATATATCGATCAGAAACAATTTAATTTAGATACTGTTGTAAATTCAATAGTTGAATTTATGACATCTCTTGATATTCATTGGGATACTAATTATGAAGTAAAAGGTAAACCTAATGTGAAAGATCTTGAAGGCTTTCTTTATCATACATTTACATTTGATTTAGATAATCCTAAATTAGGTTTTATTAAAGTTATATTAGTTAATATAGATATAGATAAAGTTAATACATCTTATAAATTTCAAGGATTTATTGATGATGATGAAGCAGCATTTTATTCACCTGTTGATTCTACAGTAGATAAAAAGAAAAATAATTGTGGTTATATTTATATTAACTATAATACTTTTAAAGGTTATACGGATAATAAAGAAGAATTAACAGATGAACTTAAAGAATATGTATATCATGAACTTAGACATTATTATGATAATATAATGGGTGTATTTGGAGGTCCATTAAAAGAATTACTTCATATTACATTAATAGCAGATGAATTTAATATTAATAGTAATGTATTTAAAGAAAAAACAAAAGAAGCATTATTAAAGAAGGATACAACATATAAATCATTAAAGAATTTCCTTTATGTTTCACAACCAACTGAATTAAATGCATGGTATCATTCATTTGTTCAAAATATGATAGTATATACAAAAAAGAATCCAAATGCAACTAAAGATGATATATTAAAATATATAGAAACTCCAGCATTGAATAATAATGATTATGCATGTTTTATTTACAGTTATGCTATTGTATATAAAACATTTGGTAATTATTCTAAAGCAATAAATGGATTATGTGGTCAAGATCCTATAAAATTATTTTATTATATAACAAATACATTAAATGAATGTAATCCATCTGATAAAACAATTAAACAGATGAATGATTTGTTTGATAAGAATTATATAAACTATTTTACAGATACTGTTGATTATAAAACATTTGGAACAAAATTAAGTGCATTTATTAATGATTACTACATGCATTATGTATATAAAAAAATTGCTCCAAAATATTTACATACATATAAGAATATGCAAAAGTTTATATCTACATTAGTTTAAAAATAATTTAATTAAAGAAAAATGAAAGCAAAAGATATAGCGAGTTAGTTAGGTAGTTTAGCTGCTGCTGCTTCATCGCAACCAGGAAATTATGATGCTAATGATATAGATACAGATATACCTGATGAGCTTCAAGAACCGGATCCGATATTTGTTGTTGAGCACGAAGAAGTAATGTCTGCAGATACCGCAAAAGCTTTAAAATCAGTTAAATAGATTGTTAATACAATTGTACCTGCTGCATATTAGGAAAATCCTATTATTAAAGATAAAATATTATAGGATGCTGATTAGCTTGGTCAACTTTACTATCAGTAGAGCATGAATAATGTTATGATTAAAGTAATTATGGATACAATTTCAAAAGGAGATACATCTGCAAAATTATTTGATTCATATACAAAATTAATGTCTATTGCTAAAGATTTTAATAAACAGATTAATGAAATGCAAAATCAATTTAGAAAATACTATATTGATACATATCTTGATCTTCAACATAAGGAGGATGAAGATCTTATTGCAGAAGATAATGGTGTTAATCGTAAATTAAAACCAACTATAACAAATCAAGAACCATAGCAAGTTACATATGAAGAAGTAGAGCAATCTCATAATGAAAGTAATATGGATTTACGTGAAACTTCAACAAAAGATACTACATTAAAAGTACAAGACTGGAAAAAAGAAATATATAGAAAGAAATTTGAAGAAAGTAAAAAGACTGAAGGATAACCATAAAATCCTTCAGTCTTTCTTATTATAATTGATATATAGAACACATTCCTGTTGTTTCTATATCATTCTAAATACCATGTACATTAAACTATACTGTTAATTGTAAAATACCTATATCTTTTCTACCTGATTTATTTTCCGGTATATTATTTGTTATTCCTCGTTGATTATGAATTATTTTAAAGTCTTTTATTTTTAACATTGAATTTTCAAATGTTGGCGATTCTATCTATTCTATTTCACCTTCACTTCTTATTAATGTATATTTTATATCTTTAATATAATCTCTAATAATATATTCTTCTATATTATTTAATCCTTCTGAAGGAATATCTTTTACATTAAATGATAAATCATATATATTTGTTGTTATTGATGTACCATATTGTTTAATATCTAATGTATGAATTTGTTCATGCTGAATAATATCTCTATCTGATTTTTTATCAATAGTTAATTTACATTGTAATTCTCCAACTTTAGATTTATGTGATTCTGTTGCTTCTTTAACCGTAAATTTAACTTTATTTGTTTTAGAAACATTTCCTTTCTATGTAAGTAAATTACAATTACATCCTTCATTTTCAACAATAGTGCCATCACTATAGTATATCTTATATTTAAATGATATATTATTTGTATTTTCATTTGAAGAACCAGTTTCACTTATTGTATATGTTGCAGTTTCTCCATATGTAGATAATGTATTTAATGGACTAAACTATACATCAAAACCTACAATAAATACCTCTTTATACATAATATTTCTTGTACATTCTTCGAATTTACCAACAGTATTATTACTTCCATCTGCGTCTACATATACAAATCCATCAGCTTCATTTATAACACGGTTTCCATATACATCACAACATATCATATTAGGTGATTGAGAACCTAATAATTCAGGTTTAATTGATAATATTTTATTTGCAGATTTAAATACAACTTGTTTATCTATTAAACCTTGTTCTGATTCAAATGTTTCATGATCATCTATAATATAAGATTTCCAGTTCCAATGAATTCTTAATGGTACAGATGTATCATTAAACTTTTCAGATAATATATTCTATGAAATATCAGGTCTTAATATAATATTTCTACCTTTTGATATTGTAACAGGTTTATCTCTATAGATATAGAGAGCTTCATCTTCATATTGATTTTTTGCATTTATCCATATATTCTATAATAATTTAGGGTCATAATCAAATATCTATGCAGAATAAGTTGTATCAAGATAACTATCAAATAATAATGATTTTGGATCATATGTTACGGTTGTTCTCTAAACTACACCTTTGTTATATCTTGATGTAAACTCCTCACCATAACCATTTATACGTAATACATACTGTGCAGCTCTTAAATGTGCAGGACACATCTTTAATTTATAAGGATTCTTAGTAATTAATTTACCGCCATCACTCATAGTTCTGCATGCATTATTATGATATAATTTATTATTAAATTTGTCAAGATCTATTAAACCATTTATTGTATATGTAAATGTTTTATCTTCATTCTGATTAACATTAATAATACGATATGCATTTTCATTATCTATAGCTTTATCAGTATAATCATTATGTATGACTGTTTCATCTGCATAACAAATTTTGATAACCTAATTCTTCATGAAATACTGTTTTTTATTAGATGTATGAATATAAGATAATATATTTGATGTATCTAATATTATGTCATCACTTGAATCAAATACATATTCATTTGCAGTATATACATATGCATTTATAGAATTTGTAAAAAATGCAGATGAATTAATTGATGAATTAACAGAAGATTCAATTGATTTTTCATAAATATCTTTAAATGCACTAGCGTTTAACATATTAGATGTGTCTTTAACTTCTATATAAGAATTATTTACGTCAAACCTATAATAAGATGAATCTACTATAGATGAATCAAATGTATAGAATTTTTTTACTTCAAATGGATATATATCAACTAATATATCTTTTTGTATACAATCATATATACATAATCCTACATGAGATGAATTTTGTAAAATTTCTCTATTAGGACTTTCATCAACTAATGTAAATTTATATATATCATTAGTTTTTGTTATATTTAAAACTTGTTCTGTAAAGTTATTAAATATAATAAAGTCTCCCGGTTTAGGTGTATCTATTGCATAAGATATATTATCATATTCTATAGTATTTGGACTATCTACAATAGGATCAATATCATATATTCTATAGGTCTATGGATAAATTGGATAATCACCATTCTTGTTAATACTATCAAATAAATTATTTGTTTCTTTAGTACTCATATAAATACCCTTTGCATTATAATGATAAAAATCTTTATTATTAACTAATTCAGATTCATTAAGAATAATATCGAGACTTATAGGTTTTGTTGTAACTGTTGTTATATCATCACTTTGATTAACAAATATATTATTGTAATAATCATATGCATTTACTGATACTGTATAATTACCTAATCTATTTACTGAAACATCCACATATTTGTCTGTATGTACACATTTTTCTATGTCTTCCTATGTTGAAACATCATTTAAAGAATCTATAGTATATATAGGAACTCTATCAGACATATATGTATAATTTACATTAATAGGTTGTTCACTACTTTCTAATTCTTCTCCGAATTCTAATTCACATCCATATGCTTTACCATTATTGATATTTAAATCAGACTGTTTATTTCTGAATAATATACGTCCTTCTATAATTTCAAGAATATAATCGCCTGGAAGTAATTCATCATTATTACCACATTTATAATTACGAATAATAATCTGAGGTACATTCCATTTATTCTAAGATGTATATATAAATTCAGAATTTAATCCATTATATTGTTTTGAACTCATTTTTTTATCAGTTCTCTATGCCCAATATAATTTATACTTATCATAATGTCTTTCTGATTCCATTGGGTATAAAATAACTTTCTGAAAATCTTTATAAACAGGTTCATCTGTTTCTGTTTCATATAATGCATAATATTCTTTTCCTGATTTCTAATCAGAAACAACATTTATAGAATAAGCGATATTAGATTTCCAATCACCATGACAATATCTTAAATTACCCTGTGTTATTTCTATAATAGGTAATTCTTTATTATCAATTTTTGTGAAATTCTTTGTATCATCATAAAATAAAATTTCATTATCCTATATAAGAATAGGGTTGTTTATATAACTTGTATCTGTAAATTCTGCAAGTGTTCCAGAAGATACATTCTTATTAGTTAATTGAAATTGATATTCATTTACAGTTACTAATGTTTCTAATGGCGCTGAAATGTAAACAGTTCCAACTTTATCATTTGGTGTTGATGTATCTATAATAAAATCTTCTATTTCGAAATCATCATAATCGCCAATTGTTAAAGAATCAAATTCATTTAATGAACATCTTAATATTGCTGTTGAATTTCTAAATAAAATATCATTGATACATTCATCATCTATTGACGAATTTAAATGAGATGTATTTAATATAGTATCTGTATGAATTTCATTATTTGATGAATCAATTGAGACATATATATTTGGATTATATTTTATAATTTTTGGTGTTACTTTAGATATTGTAGTAATATCCTAAAGATGATGCTATGTAACATAAGCTTGATTTTTCAAACGTTCTACTATTATACCTTCACCACATATATCTGATATAAAACAGTTAACTCCCAAAATATATTTTTCCAACCACTATTTAACTGAAAAAAGTTTTGCCAATATTTCATCTGTTCTATATTCATAAATAGTTTTTGTTATAGGAAGTTGAAAATAAGTATGTTTCTATGTAAAATTAGATGAATCTAAAATCTAATAATGTGTATCTTTATATGATGCTTTATATAAACCAGATTCTGGTGCAGTTGTAGGATTATCTTTTGCTGGATTATCGAGACGACGTGTATACATATCAATATATTCGCCTGTTTCATCATCTATTTCATTAAGATGATATATCATTGATAATCTGTTTATTTTTTTATAACGTTCGAATTCACCGTATGTAACACCTATTTTCTTTAACTTTGTATTTAAAGACTCACCTTTCTATAAATCATATGTCTATAAAGTTACATATCTGTCTTTATTATTCTAATCCTTTATTTTATACCACTCTTTAAATATTAAATCGCCGTATCCTAAGAATTTAATAGCTCCCATTAATGCTTTATATGTCCCAACATATGGGAATATATTATCATAATTAATCATAAGTTCTTTTGACTTATCATTAATTAATGTCCAATCAATTCCTTGCTCATCAGGGTCCTATGATTTAAATATATTTGGATATTTTACAGGATCTGGTATACCGAGATTTCCTAATAATGCTCTATATCTTTCGTCTTCACCAACTACTTCAGTTAAGAATGTAAATAAACCTAATATATATTTCTTGCCTGTATTATTACTTACAATATACATTGCCATTATATTTTGATAACAACCTTCTACTGCTGTCTGAAAACCAACAGAAAAATATATTGGTGTATTAGTATCTTTAACAAAAGGATTATGTGCATCTGATATTATATTTGACTTAACTTCATGTGAGTCTTCCCAAATAATATTAGCAACACTATCAGATGAAATAAATTTCATTTCAGAATCTTTCTGAAATTCAAATTTTAAATAATATTCATCTGTTGCAATATTAAAATTTGGTCTATTATCATCTTCATCTAGTATTATAAATGTGCTGGCAGCAACAAATTCTGTAGAAACTTTATCCTATGTAATTGAACCTATATACCTTACACATGGAAATAAATCTTCATAATTATTAAAATTATTTACAATAAGATAATTAACAAATGTTTTCTAACCTAAATTTTGTTTTTTATCTTCTTCACTTTCTTGAGTTAACTATGTAAGTACTAAATTAGTTAACTTCTTATAATTATTATTATTTTCTACTGTACAAGTTTCAAATATATAATTTACAGGATAATCCTATGTAATTGAACCAACTAATGTATTAAATGTTAATCTTACTGTATTATAAATATTTCCCTTAAGAATATCAAAATCTTCCTCCCAACGTTTTTCATTTCTATTAAATATTGTTCCTTTTGATTTTTTATATGTATATTCTTTATTAAACAATATTAATTCAGTAATATTATTAATAGTAAATTCTACAGAATTTCCTGTTTCATTATTTATAATACCAGTATTAACTTTTATATTATTGACATAATTAAATAAACCTTTATTATCAAATTCAACAGTTAATATATGATCTGTATCATCAATATCATACATGAAATGTCCTTTTGGATTATTAAGAAAATATGATTTTAACTTTACATGTGGTATTATTTCCCATTGAATACTATATGTTTTTTCAACGGGAATTTCATATCCTTTTTCTGTATAAAAAACTAATTTATCTCTTTGATCTATATTACTCATCTTTCAATTATCAATTTAAATTTGTTGCATTTTTAGGATATGTATATGCGTATGCCAATTTTATTTGCTTAACAGAATCTATAAGGAATTCAAATAATTTTTCTATTTGCCTGAAAATAACATCATTCATAGGATTCGCAAATAATTCGGGTGATATAACATTCTTTAATATATGATGTTTATAGTTATAACCTAAGTTTTTATAATCATCATATATATGATCTTCTTTCTCTGTAAATGAATTAATATATTTAAATCTTGGCATAGTTCTTCTAAATATTCCTTTTATTTTAGATATTTATTATAGAAAAAGAGGATAACTCATTTCTGAACTATCCTCTTTTATTATTTATAATATATTATTGTTGATTTACAATAATACCTAAACATTTCTTTTCATTTATACTAATATCTATTAATGCATATTCATAGGGATCATTCGCATTTTTTCCGAATAAAACATCTATAGATAAATTCCATTTATTAGAATCATAATATACATAATCTAATATTTCCTATCTTATCGCTGTAAGAATTTCGTCTTTATCAAGATTCATTCTAAATAAGTATTTTTCAAGATTACAACCGAACATTGGTGTTCCTAAAACTTCTCCAGGTTTTGTGCCAAGAACAACTCTTATCTATTGTAATAGATTAAATATTTCATCAGTAGACTCAGCCATTGGTTCGTAATCAAGATCCGTCGGTAATTTACAATATAATTCTCTAATCATAATTATTATGTTATTGTCTTAAAGTTTTCTAATGTTAATTTATTATTTTGAGTATAACCTATTAACTGCATATTAAATGCTGATAATGAATCTAATGATTGTGTATCAGAATATTCAACACCATCAGGCGAAGTAAATCCACCGCGTATCAATGGCAATATATCTCTAACATCCTTTGAATTTCCATTATAATCCTGATATGTTCTTGTTAAAATAATATCGCCATAAGAATCAATACCATAAAAACCTCTTTCACAATATATATTTTCATTTTCAACGTCTGCATCAAACCATACTTTTACTGAATCGATACCATCTATTGCTTCAAATAATGCAGTAATATCAGATAACGGAATAATATCTTTGCGCGTAAACTTTATAAGGTAATTAGATAACGCATTTAAACATGCAGAATATATACTCTATAAATTATAGCCTTCCCATATTTTTACCTATGTATTAACTGCAAATCTTGGTGTTTTAGGTTCAAGTATTTTATTTTCTACTGTAATTATTTTCTAACCTGAATTATCAATTAAATTAATAATATTATTCTGTTCATCAGTAGATAATGTAAATACAGATTCATCAACAGTAAAATAATTTGATGATGATGAAATACGTTTAGTTAAATCAGGAATTAATAAAAGATATACGGTATTATCAGCAAGATCTGTATCTTCTATTTGCTATTGTGCAAAATTACGTTTACTTAATATATCCTGTAAATTATTATATAACTCTTTTGCTTCATCTGATTGTTCCCCATATACAGAAACAGCATCTTGCCAATCAGTGAATGTATTCTTATACATTGTATTATATACATCATAATTAAGCTATGCCATATAATTAGCTTGCTTCTATGTATATCCTTTTATAATTTCTATAGTAGAAAACATATTCATTCTTTTAAAGAAATATCTGTAATTAATTTCATTCGCGAGAACAAATGATCTGGATGTATGCGGTGCAATTAACTATGTAAGTCGAATATCTTCTGCTTCAGAACCGAATATTACATCTGTATCGCATTGAACTTTAAAATTATCAGCAAGTGAAATTTCAGAACCATCTGTTGCATAACCTGTTCCTTGTATTTCAAAATACTGATCCTAATCTAATATCTGTTTTGGGAGATTACCGGTTACACCATCAGTAACAATATATTCAACATAAATAGTTGCGCCTTCAACTGGAATCATACCCATTTTGCCGTCACCAAATGTAACGTCAATACCACCGTTTATACCTGTTTTAACAACACAAGCTTTCTGATCAAAACCAGCATCTATAAATGATTCTATTCTATCCCATAATTCACCATTTACATATACATTTATAAAATACTCATCTATATCTGCATAATTTCTTTCTGTAAAATTATATGATTGCCATTTATTACCTGTAGATGTTGCAGCCTGATATTTTACGGTTCCTTGTATAATTGTTGCTGGTATATAATTACCAGCTGTCATTGTTATCTATGCAGTATCAGCACCAAATAGTACAGTATATGTTGCACCATTAATCGCGCATAATAGTTTTGTTCTATTCGGTATGAAACATACATTGCCATTTAAATCTTGATTACCAGTATCATAATAAACAATTTTAACTGCACCGCGAGCAGCAATTGCTCTACCTGCATTATGTCCTGCTAATCTTGCTAAACCTCTGATTTGATCAGGTCTATATGCTGTTTTTATATTTAAACCTGTTATTGAATCTTCTATATAATAGAAAATCATTCGTCCTAGATGTAAAATTACAGAAAGTAACTATGCAAAAGGTGAAGCCATTGTAAACTGTTGTTCAGATACATTGTATGTTTTTTTAACCCATGCAATAGCATCATTCCATAATTCTTCATACTTAAGACGGTTTAGCTTGAATATTTTTAAATCGTAAATTGATGCCATTTTTACTTACTTTTTTCTAATTTTTCTAGTTTTTTTTCAAGTTTTTCTAATGTTTTCTTTAAATTATTATTTTCTGTCTCTAAATCTGAAATTCTCTGTTCATGATCTTTCTTTGATTTCTAAAGATCACCGACAACTAATGAAATAGCAGCAGAATAGTTAACACGCCAATGCTTAAGATCATCTTTATCCATTAAATATGAAAGTCCATGTTCTTCTAGATCCTGCGCAATAAATCCATAAGAAAGTTCAGAAGTATCAAGCCATCGGAATTGAATAACATCAGGAATATATGTAGATGCATCAATATGCTTAACGTCTGTTTTTAATTCAATATCAGAAGATGCATAAAACGCATTTGCATATACATTCTTTCTTGATACATAAACGTTTGTTTCAATATTACCCTCATCTGCAATATATTTTGTTTCACCAATATCACGTCCATTATATGAATCTTCTGTAATACCGAGAATATAATATTTCTTATAATCAGCAGTTGTATATGAAAGTGAACCTGCATTATATGTTTTCCACATTAACTGATTATTTGCATAATTAAATACAGGAACTTTACCATTTTCTTTAATAGTTGGTTTTATCCATGTAATACCTGGTGTATTTGCACCATATTCATTAGAAAGTGAACCCCAAAATGAAATATATCCAGAATCAGGGCATGATAATACAAGATTCTAACCATTATAACCGATACCAGGAAGTTCTTGAATCTTTTCTTCACCGCCTTTCATTCCAAATACAATACCGCCTGACATTCTTCCACCTGTTAACGGAAGATATGTAGATGCATTATATCTTTGAAAACTGTCAATTTTTGCATTTACGTTATTAATTGAAGTATTAAGAGTATTTAAATTATTATTTATTGTTGTTTTAATTTCATCTATTACTTCTGTCGCGCGAACTGCAGTATCTATTGCATAAAGAGAAACATCGAGCCTGTATAAACCTGATGCAGTATCAGATTCAATCTTTGTTATATAATAGAAAGGTAACTATGCCTTATTTAATGATTCCGAGATATTTGTTTTTGAAACTGAATTTAACTTATTTCCTACTACTAATAATCTGTTATTAAGAGATGTACGATAAACCTGTCCATTATATGTCTATTCAAAATATAGAGTTTCTATACAAGTCGCCAAAGAAACTGGTTTACCATCTCTTGTATATTGTTGTCTAACCTAAGCTGTCTACATTCAAATTATTTTCATTTAACTTATTTATTCGTGAAAATATGATATTACATAAAATAATATAATGTATATTATTCTACTTTGTATTTACTGCTTTCTGAAAAATCTATTGTTGTTTGTAAAGTATAAGTATGATTTCCTGGTTCATTTACGTCATGAGTATATAAACCTATATACTATATTTGATTTTTATAATCACTAAAATAAATTTGAGTGACTTTGTTTGTAGTTGTTGCATCATATTTTGCTAACAACTGCGGAATTTGTTGATATTTATTATTTTGAGGATTTCCTAAAATATCGCCGCCACCTGATATATAAGTAAATTTTCCATCCTTACTAAAAGTTGATTGAGTAGTTAATGAGTAAAAAAATATATAGTTTCTGTAAGAATAAAATTCAATGTAGGCATACTAATACTATTATCAGTACTAATAATATTAGTAGGTAAACCCGTATCTAATATTGCTATTGGATAAACTGCTTTATTAACAAGTAATGGCGATATTTCTACTCTATTAAAATAAAAATATTTATATCCTGACTATAATATTTTAAATAATGGTGTATTGTTATAGTTATATGTAATTATTTTCTATTTTTCACTATCATTTTTAGTTATACTTACTACTATTTGTAAAGCAGTTCCAGTAGTACTTTGGTTTATATTTTTTGTATATGCTGAACAACCTGTTTGATCAGAACTTAAATCATATCTTGTTTGTGTTAAATTACCCTCGTAATTTTCATTCTAATCTTCTAATCCAAAATAAAGAGGAGTATTATTATAAGATAATGGTACATCATTTAATGCAGAATTACTTTGTTTTATTGTTATAACATCATTTAATTTTTTATATGTTGCCATGATTTATTTTTATTTTCTGTATATATACACATCAATGGAATGCGGTAAGTTATCATACATACATACCTATTTTATTAAAACATAATTAATATATTTTTGTATAATATATGGTATGTTATATACAAATAATAAATAACAAAAATAGTATATTTAATTTAAATGGATAAAGTTTTAATAGGATTTGATTTTTCAATGAATAAACCAGCAGCTACAATATATTTCAGAGGTTAGTATTATCATTATTTTTGGCCTTTGAAAATAACTAATAAACAATAGAAAATGTATGAAGATGCTGATGTTTCAATAGTTAATAGAAATATGTCTTCAGTTGATACAAAAACAGTTGAGAATTCACAGTTAGTTCTTATTCATACTATCAGATCTACTGATTTAGCAAATTTAATTATAAATGATATTGATGATTTAATAACAAATAAATTCGAATTAATTGATTATGAATTATATGTATGTTCAGAAGGATTATCATATGCATCAAAAGGTGATGCTACACTTAATCTCGCGACATATAAAGGAGTGTTATTATCAAAAATATATGAACATTATGGTGATCATCTGGCAAGACTTTATACATATTCTCCTATCACACTCAAAGCAACTGCAGGTTGTTCATCAAAAGAAGACCGCGCAGATAAAACAAAGATGATAAAAAAATACATCGCGTAGAATAATGATATAAAACTTCGTCTTTGTCTTGCAAACGGTTATATGAAGGCAAAAACAAATTATATAGCAGGTATTGATGATCTTGTAGATTCATATTGGGCATTAAAAACAATGATGCAAAAAGAAAAGGTATTTTAATTATGGCAACAATATTAGATATAGATTTAACAAATTCACCTGGTAATTCGTATGATTTCTTTTCAAATAAAAAAATGTCAGCAGGTACAGTTGAGACTGAAGATATGAAAAAAGGTCAACATAAGACAACAGTTGAAATGGTTGATATTAATGCATATGATTATGGTATAATTGATGTAGGTATTGTTCAGTTTGATGACACACTTCCATATTCAAAGAAAGTAGAAACTTCAAAATTAAGAATAGAATATTATAAAACTGAATTAAAAGATGCAGAATCATGGGTTAACGCATTACAAACAGAAATTAATAAAGTAAACAGTGAATTAACAGAATATCAAGATCAATATGAAGAAGCAAAAAAACAAGATCCACATTCAACTCTAACGACTAATCTTAAACAAATTGTAAAGAATTATAAAGAATAGTTAAATGACTTAAATACTGAATTTTCAAAATATAAAAAAATTACATAGACTCATCCGAAATTAATTAAAGCATATACAACTTTTTACAATGATTTAACTAAATATGGTGAAAAGAAAGCAATAACACGAGTTGATGAATTTGGCAATGTAGAAGAAGCAGAAAAGGTTGATCTTGATAATCTTGACATAAACCAGGCACCAGGTATGGAAATATCTGGTGCAATTACTGATGCAGTAACACAATATCTTGAAGTTACTATATAGTCTTTAATTGCTGGAGGCGCCAGCAATTTAATGAATAACTTAGGTATTAATCAGGAAACATTAGGTATGGCATAGTCTATTCTCAATCTTATGGATTTCACATTATTTAATATCACAGGTATTATCAAAATGTTTCCAAAGAATATTCAGATGTTACCAAGTGCAAAAATAGCAATAGGTAGTATTTGTACATCATTGAAAGATATGTATATAGCAATTTATAATGACTTAGAAAATGAATATTATGAAACGATAAATGATGCAATTACAAATTTACCTTCAATGCAAGAAGTGCTAAAAGATGCATAGGAACTTTTGATGAATACTATATGGGTAATGATAAATGAACAATGTATTAAATATACAGGTTATACATTACCTGAATTATATTATATGTGTTCAGATTATATTCATAAGTATAAGGCATGGAAAGAAGCTCGTAAAGAACAAAAACGTAGAAAGAAAGAACAAGAAGAACAAGAAAAAGAAACGGGTATTCAACATTCTTCTGGCGGTACTGTATCATCAAAAATAAATGTAGATGTTGATCCAGATATTATAAAACAATCACTAATGGATGAATTATCGCGCGCATCTGATTTAATATATAATTCTTTTATTATAATACAAATAAAAGATTCAATAGATGAAATTAAAATGTTAATAAGTCAATTTAATAATGTTGATTTAGATGTTTTAACTGATGGTATAGATTCGTTTGAAGATTTCATGGATATGCTTGTTGAAATGGGACTTGATTCTGATGGAGCAGTTATTTCATTAGAAAAAGCAATTCAAGATGGAATTAATCAATTCTCTGGAAATTTAACAAGTTTATAGAATCAGATAGAAGCACAAGCAATCTCATCAAGACTTCATATAGCTGCTGACGTCGTGTCAAATACTACAGTTAGTACAGGAATAAAGGCAGAACATTTATATGACTTTACTAATGATTTAAACACGTTTACAATGACGCTTAATATATATGCAGATCCAACAACAAAGAAAGCAAAGAAATAGTTAACAAAAGTGTTATCTAATGCACATCAAAAAGATGGTACGAAAATATTTGATTCTTCATCTGTGTTGTCTATTATAAATGCAATAGATGAAGGTTATGTAATGAGAAAAGATTAGACTATTGAATTATTAGAATTCACATTCAAAATCCATTTTGAATTAGATGGTTTTAATAAAACATTAAATGAACAAATAAATGCAATAGATGAAGCAAATAGGATTGCATAGGAAACAGCAAAGAAAAAAGAAGCAGAAGAAGCAATATCAAAATTTGAATTAGGTATTGTAGAAGAAGAATATACAGGTGATCCAACAAAAGCAACTAAAAGACCTACATTTCAATTGGTTCATGAATTATTTTCTATATTAAAAGAAATATTTCCACAATTAAAAGTTATACTAAAATTAATTAGGAATTATAAAATCAATAAGGCAAAAGTAGAAGCAAATGCATCTGGAAATATTTTAGGAATGATAAAAGTAATTGCAGCAATTAATAAATTGTTTAAAAAAGCACATAAAACAAAAACAAATTTTTATACAGTACGGTCTTTAAAATTATATGATTATATAACAAATAGTATAACAAGTATAGGTACGAATGTTGAAATTAATATTGGTATTCCTGATACAAGAAAACTTTACTTATATTTGAAGAATGCTAAATCTAATTATGAAATAATAAAATAGGGTTTGCCCACTATTCTTTATATTGATCAAGATGCAATAACAGAATAGAGAAATGCAATGAAAAAAGATTTAGATAAAGCAGGAAATTATTTTGATGATGCATCTTTATTTGTTCAATATCCTGATTCAAAATATCAAGACGGTACTTTATTAGGTTTAGATAAAGTTGAAGATGCAGATACAGAAATTTATTATTCTGATTCATCATTACCATTATATGGTAGTCAGATATTAAGATGTTACGGAAAAGATTATGATTTATACACATGACAAAAGAAGAGAAAATATATTTAGATGACTTAATAACAAAGGCATTAACAATAGATACAGATGAAATTGAAGGATAGCAAACAATAAATCTTAATGATATAAATTTATGTGCAGTCGATTATGCAAAATCTGATATTACAACAGATTTTAAAGATATTGTCGGTTCTACTGATTTATCAGTATTATAGAATTTATATAATGACAAAGATTTATGGAAACTTATTGTAACTCCACCAGAAGAGGTTCCTGATATTTTATCTGATATAGATACAAGTACAAGAGTTATAATTGAATTTTCAGATGCAACTGTTAAAGATCCGACACCAGTTGAATATACACTAAATGTAAAACCTGGTGATACTATAGATAACAATACTATAATAGGTTCTGTAAAACAAGACGGAAAAATGAAACCATTAAAATCAATATTTGAAAAAGGACATGTAATGTCATCAAATAATGGTGAAGATTATTTCAGATTATATCCGTCAAAATGTAACAGACATATTGTATTGGAAAATACATTACTTGGAATGAATGAAGATTTTAATGTAGTTGAAGATATATCAGCAGTTAATGAAGAATTTCAGAAAGAAGGATATTTATATGCATTAATAACAAATAATTTATGTTAGTCTTTATTACCTTGTGTATTAGCACGAAGATATAGAGGTACATATACACGTAAAAATACAGTAAGCGGACGGTATCAGCAAAATTCTGGGTGGTATCTTGATTCATCTGATATAAGTTATGATAATTTAGATATTTCTATAATTAGTGCGAATAAGAAGGAAGGATTTAAGAATAATAAAAAATATGATACATCTTTATTTACATTTGATATTGTAAATGATAAATTAAATACAGGTGTAACCATCTTTGATACATCTATTATGATGAATTTAAATGAGTCTCAAGATGAATTCGGTTCATCAATTATAGCAGAGGATGTAACAAAGTCAGATATGAAATCATGGAGAAAACGTGCAAAGAAAAAAAGAAAAAGAAAGAAGGTAAAAAGAGAAATTAAAGATAAAGCATATAGACAAACAAATAGAATTAAAACTGCAAGTAATCCTTATGAAGCAATATAGAAAGAAAGTAAGCGATTATTAGATGCGCGTGAAAAATATGTAAATGATATTATTAAAATATATAAATCATTGGATACATTACCATTATGTAAATATGATAAAAATTATACAGACTGTAAATTTCTTATTAATGAACATATTGACTCAGACGTATATAAAAATGTAAAGCAATATGATGATGATTTTTCATATATACCTATTGGTGATGCTGATAGTTATCAGAATTATTATTATAGTTTATTGGCTAATATTAATTTATTACCAGGAACATCAGATAAGTATTCGTAGGAATTTTATAATCTTATAACCGATATTATAAATAAACGTTTAATTGTAGAATAGAGAAAAGATTCTGATTTGATGTTAGATTTTATGAATATATTCAATGATAATGTTAAACCTATATTTAATAATATCAATGGAAAAAATGTATCAGAAACTAAAATTAAATAGGAATTTAATAAATTTAAATAGTTAATATCATCATATGTATAGAATGAGAATAAAGCATATAAAGAAAAGATAACTAAATAGTTTACAGTCGATAATAAAGAGAAGTACGGTTAGGAATTAGATGATGAAGCTATTTAGAATGCAGGTGAAAAATATTCAGGTGATAATGAATATAAACAAATATATGATTATATTGCTTCATTATATAAATATGATTCTGATGAAGATTCTGACGCTCCAAATGAAATATGTTCGTAGTTAGCTACTATGTATACATATATAAAATCTTATGATAGTTAGAAAAATCCTTATAAAGAAACTGATAAAGATAAACCATATATATATTTAGAATTAGTATAGGAAGAGTCAAAAAAGATAAGAGCATTTTGGGATAAAATTATTAAAGAATATAAAGATTGTACATATGATAAATGCTATAATTCATTAGTAAATCTTGCTGATAAAATGGATGAATATGCATAGTGGCCAACTCCTTAGGATATTACAATAGATAATATATATTATCAGTATTACTTATTTGAAAATATATATCCTGCAGATTTAGATAGTTCAATAAATGACATAAGTATAGGTGATTACAGTTTTCCTGAAGAAGTTGAATTTCCAGAAATACCTGATGAATATCCAGTAGATGAAAACTGGGCATTGGATGAAATGAATAAGCATGAACAATTACCACCAGATGATATAAATGCGATTACAATTAAGGATTATCCATATTGGAAAAAATATTTTGCATTAGCAACACTTATATGTATTGTACCAACATTTTGGAATTGTGGGTTGGACATATTTCCATTCATTTAGAATATTCCATTACCATGTATATTCATAGCTATTAAATCAGTATATATACCAATATTTGGTATAATTATGGTATTTGGTATAGGTATACGCGGAATGTATCCATGGCCTATTATTTTATATGTAAATGTATCAGATCAACCTATATCTATATTAACACCGTTAATTGCAATATTAGATAGATTAAAGAATACATTTTATGGTAAATTAGACTCTATTGAACAAGTACCTATTCAATCACTTGTAAATGCATATATAGCAAAATTAAATAAGGAAATTAATGAATTAAAGAAAGAAAATATGAAATTAGATAATTTCAAAACTGTTATAAAAACATTAAAAGTTCCTAAAGCTGAAAGTATTCAGAGAGAATTTGCATCTATTGTAGATCCATCTATTGATATGCGATAGAGAATTACTAGAATAGAATCATTATCAAGAAAATCAAAAGCACAATATTTACGTAAATAATTATGGAATATATAAAAGATAAATTTTTAACAGATATTAAAAAAATGAATAAAACAAATGGTAAATATGAAGATAAAGCATATGAGTCTATTGTAAAAAATTTATTTTTATAGGGTAAAAGAGGTAAAGAAAAAGCAATGGGATTAGATGAATATGATTCAGAATCTAATTCTAAATTAACTTTAATACCTGGACATATCTATATGTTTAAATATGTTACAGACACAACAACAAAATATAATGATGGTAGAGTAAAGTTTGAATATTACGATACATTACCATTGGTATTATGTACAGGTAATAATAAAAATATAATATAGGGTATAAATTTGAATTTATGTAATTATGATTTACGTACTTTAATATTAAATGATATTTATAATTTAGATCCTAATTTTTTTAATAGTAACGCTTATGTATAGGCACATCAAGGTCAATTACCAATATCATAGAATATCAGTAAATTCTTTTTACATGAGGATGGTTAGACTAAATTGCTTAATTATATTAAAAAGAAATATAATTTAAAAAACGAAGGTTTTATATTCAGAACATATAATATAAATAAAATAAAGGATATAAGATTTATTGAACCATGGCAATGGCAATATATTCCGTTTTTAAAATATAAACAATCTGTTAAAGAATCTATATTAACTATGATATAGAATATAACAGGAATTAATAAAATTAATATTTAAAGTTAAAATGATTTATTTCATATCAGGACATAGAGATTTAACAATAGAAGAATTTAGAAAACATTATATTCCAAAAATTGATGAAGTATGTGTATTTGATAAAAATGCAAAATTTGTTGTAGGTGATTATTGGGGTGCTGATACATTTGCACAGGATTATTTAGTTAATATAGGTTATGGTGATAATGTAACTGTTTACCATATGAATAATAAACCTATGTATATAAATAAATTCATCACACATACAAAACCTAATTATAAAGATGATATTGATAGAGATTCTGCGATGACACATGACAGTAATTTTGATATTGCTTTTATAAGAGAAGGAAAAGTAAATTCAGGAACAGAACAGAATATAATGAGAAGAATAATGTTTAAATAATAAAAAAGGAGATTAACTAAAACTGTTAATCTCCTTTTATAATTTAATTTAATGGATACAAATATTTGTTTATTGATTGAATGTGACTTATGTTAAATTTCTATTGAATATCTTCTAATTTAAATTCATATTGTCCTTCGTTTATAACAGAAGGTCTTCTTAACATTAAGACAACATTATATTGTTCTTCATCATTAAACATCATTCGAGGGTATATATTGTAACATAAGTTATATGGCATTTTATTTACATCTAAAACACCATTTTCTAATGTAACTGCATTATCAAAATCTAATTGTTTAATATATTGTTTAGATTTTTGACTTTGTACTTCATCTTGCTTAGATTTTGAATTTTGTACTTCCTCATTATTTGTTGTATAATATGGATAACACCAAGATAATTGATATAATAACTGATTAAATAATATAGGTGGTGTATATGCATCTCGCTTATCAGGTTTGTTTATATCATATGTTTTAACTTTATTACGTCCTAAATCAAAGAATTGTAATTCATTCTATTGTCTTACATCTTTTAATGACATATATTGATTATACTGACTATTATCTGCAGAATTTGGCAAATATTGATAACCGTTTCCATATGTTTCTATATGTCCTCTAAAAGGATTATCTGTTTCATAATGATATGATTTTTCATATTCATTATTCCATTTCATCATAGATTTCAATAATGAATCAGTTCTTAAATTTATATCATTATACTGATGAATATATATAGCGGAATTATTACTTAATTGACTATACTAAGACGCTAATAAGCGCTAATTATTATATATAAAACTATATTGATCATTCAATAAGCGTGGTGTAAATATATTAGAATTAAATATCAGTCTAAGATAATTTTCTGTTATATCATCTGTATCTTCACATAACCATGTATTTTTATATAATTTACTTGGTAATACATTATTAATATCATTTATATTCTATGTGAATATTGATAATGTTTTAATATTATCTTGTAAATATCTATTTTTAAATGATATGGAATTCCAGTTTGGTATTTTATATGCTTTATTATTTACTTTCTTCTATGATATTTCATCATATCTATATGGCATAATAGCAATATTTGTAATTTCATTAGTTCCGAACCATTTTCGTACACCTATAGCGTTTGGATGTTGTAAATATCTTGTTTGAATAGCAGATATATTCTATGCATATGAAGCAATATACGAAATAGGAGCAATACTTAATTTAAGCATATTTGATTCATATAAATTATCTTTATTTATATCTTTCGCTTTTAATGTAAATGTATGTTTATTATCAGATGTAATAATTTGAATTTTATCAATAGTATACTGTAAATTAAATGTATATGGTTCAGGATTCTATGATTCTATATATATTCTTAAATACCATATACCTGACATTGCTTCATCAATATTAAATTCATAATATTCACCATCACTATCTCTCTATAATTCTTTAGTAATATCTTGGTTATCAAGTTCATTTGCACTAATATTATAAATATCAATACCAGGTTTATATAATGTATATTTAAATATCCACTCTTTTATTGTATTATCATCTGCAGTTAATGATGGTTTATCAGATATATTTTTATTGATATATATTCTTAATTTAGGATCTGGTAAATATTCTTTATATAATCCCCAATCATCATTACTAAATTTATCTATTTCTAATGTCATGAAAGTTTGGAATTGATTACATAAAATACCATTTGATGAATTATTAATATTTTCTAATGATTCTAAATCATTATAAATATTCATTTTAATATCAGGAATAGTTCGTTTTTCAATATATCCTTTTATAATTCTATTATAAGTAACAGTATTACTATAAACTATTTTATCTGTACTATTTGTTTCATCAACTGCCGTATCATCTTCTATAGTATTGTATTTAATTGTATATAATATTTCTGTATTAGGTATATTTATAACACTAGCATCATATACATATTTTAAGAATTTATCATCTGGTATTTTTGTAATAACATCCTTTTCAATATCTTGAGTTGACTGTTTTATATTCTTTACTTGACATATACCTGTATCAGTATTTAAAGAAATATTTTTTTTACTACCATTTTCATATACACAAAGATTATATAATTTAGTTAATTTATCTTTAAATTCTAATGTCATACTAATACTATTATCTATAGTAATATCAAATACGTCATCATAATTTAAAGTTCTATTTAAATCTCTATGATGTACCTATACAAATGAAGCATCTATATCAAATTCAGATGTCTGATAATTAAAATCAGCACGAGTTAATTTACTGAAATATTTAATACCATGTTTATTCCCTATATATTGCTATATAATATGATGTCTATATTTCTATGAATCATTATCAGATTTATCTAATGATATTTTCAATACAGAAGAATCTGAATAATCAAACTATTTTGTATCAATTCCTGAATAATAACTTGTATCAAAATAATCATTAAATTTTACATTAGTCTATAAATTATTACTTCCATCATATATAAAAATAGATGAATCTATATGATATTTCTTGTAATAATAACCGGAATTTACATCTATAACTTTATCATATACTTTATATTGTTCTACTTCTTCTGTTTGAATAATACCTTTTACGTCTTTGTATATATTAAATGTAGATGCATTTACAGTTTCTGGTAATAAAGAACTTACATTTTCTAATGTAGATGTATCCCATGTGTTAATAAGGACTTGTTTAATTTCAGAAGATATTACATTTTTATAACTTGTGTCGTTATAATTTCTTATATAATTTCCATTATCATCTGTTTTAGGAACTCTTACTTTAGATAATGATGTATCTTTAAATGTACCTTTTATATAATTAGAATAATAACGCGCGCGAACCCCGGAATTTTTATTATTCATATCATTATAATTATAATACATATGAATATATCCATATACATAATCATCCTTAGAAACGTCTATATTATTAAAGAAATCATCAATATTCATAGTAAACGACTATGTACTGGAATCATAATTATCTTCAGTTAATGTATAACAATTTCCAAATGAATTTAAAACTAATTCATTATTATATAATGTATTTAATGCTTCTATATTACCTTTATTATTATTTCTAATATGTAAATTATCAATATATAAATTATTAGATGTATGTATTGACATATTAGAATTTAAATATGACTATATTTCCAATAAACTTGAATCATAATTTAAATTTAATAATACTTTATTATTTGTATTTAATTCAGAAGTATATTTATTAATTTCTCTACCGTTATTAAGATATAAATATGTTTCCTTTTTATTTAAATATCTTTCTGGAATGATATATGGTTCATTTGCAACATCAATACTTGGATCATTTAAATCTTCGACTTTTACTGGTTTACTATTAATACTATCATCTACTACATATGTAACATTTATAGGATAATTATTATATAATTCATTAGCTATAAACATACCATGTTTTAAAGATTGATTATTATCACTACTACCAACAATATTCAATCTATTGAATTTATTTTTATTCACAGTAAATGGTTTTTCATATGTTATCCTGTTTGCTAACTATGTAGATGTACATGTTGTTAAATCTTCTGTAATTTCTATTACGCAATCAATAGAAGAATCTTTTAAACTGCTATTTAATATATAAAGTAAATCGCCTTCATTATATTTTGGATCTAATCGATATTCATCTTTGGCATATGTTATATCATAATCTTTATCATCATAATCAATAGAACTGTTTTTTAATGTGCTTGCATCAATATAACTAAAAAATGAATCAAAAGTTCCAAAATATATAGAATTTCCAGATTTACCTTTTTTACCTTGCTAACCTGTTACACCAATTCCAGGTAATCCATGTTTATATATATTATTCATTTTTAATTAGTTGTTCTTTTTCTTATACCTGACATATTTTTATTTTTAATATTAACATATGCTTCTATACCATTAATTACAGATATTGCAACATTTGGTAAATCATTATATTGTACTTTATTAATTAAATCATTTAATTTTACATAATCATAATCCTATCTAAAATTATAATTCTAAATTGTTGGAATTACTGTTGTAAAATCAGAATGTTCTTTATTTTGAAAATGTATTATAGTATTTCCATTATCATATGTATTTACGAAATCTTCCCACTATTTTGAATTAGTATCATCTTTTCGTCCAAATGATATTTTATAAATAACGCCATAATAAATTATAGATGTATCTTTCTTTGTATAACTATATATAGATGCATCTATATCACATCTTAAATCTTTTGTTGTTGCTATATAATCTGTAATAGTTTTTGATTTATTATCAGCAGTTGTATAAACAGGTGAATACTCATTATTTGAATTATTTGAATCATTAAATTTAGTATATACGTTAGCATTTAAATAAATCGGATATTTTGAACTTATCATGAATCCATTATATTTTTTACTAAATTTAATATCTAAATTCATATCATGTTGACCACTATATAATGATTCTAAATTAATAAAATTAATATCATTATCTGTATCTTTATTTGTATGAGAAACAGTTAATAGACTGTTTCTCTGCACTGTTTCACTATTATCAGTTTCATTGTCATCAGATATAATAAATTTATGTGCTCTAAGTGTTCCAGAATTATTAGTATCACTAAATATATCAGAATTATTTGTAGAATTAAATTTCCCTATATATTTTAATTTTTCATTAGTCCATGGTTGATCAGTTCCGTTATTTATATCTCTTATCAATTGATTTATATCCATTAAAAGATATACTTTTCCAGTTGGATCTACAAACTGATCACCATTTACGAATTTTCTTTTTAACTATATCTACTCATTTTTTACTGGTAACATTCTAGATGTAATTTTTCTGACAAAATCAAGGTATTCACCAGGTAACGAGTATTCACTGAAGAATAAACTCGTTCCTGGTGTACCTTGTTCACCATCTTTACCTTGTATACCATATGTGGCAATACCAGGTGCATATGTATCATTATGAAATCTCTAAGAAATCTGCATACTTTTTATCGTTTATAAATTTTAACAGTTGGATATATATTCTTACCAGTTGTTTCATTCAGTACAATAGTTAATGTATTTAAATTCTCTTTCGTTTCAAATTTAGTTGAATAATTTTCATACTTATTATATGTACTTAAATTATCTGGTTTTTCTGTTACTATATTTATAACTGAATTTGGTTCAGTATCTTTTGAGAATAGTTCAACTTCTATTTTTGATTTATCATTGTAATAAACAGATAAGGTATTATTAATATAATTCTTCTAACCTGTATATTGTGAATCTTTAAAATATATCCAGTTTTCATTAAACTGATTATTATTTATGAAATGATTAAATATCGCAGAAGATATATTAATAGTTATCGTTGTAGTTCTCTAATTATTAGCTGACATATTAAATGAAGCATCTGAGAATTTAACTGTTAAAATATCATTTGCTGTTGGATATGACCAATTATTAAGCAATATATATTCATTATGAATTACCATACAATGAGAGCCGAAGAATGACTTATCATCAATACCGGTTTTGTGTCCATCAATACTGATATACTCATTTTCTGAAGTATATTTTCTATAATAATTATTATCCCATGTAGCACTTAATAATGATCTTTCATTTATTAAATAATAATTTTTATTTAACTTCTGTAATTTTGTATCCTCAAAAACTTTATTACCTGTATAATTCTTAATTCTGTTAATTGATTTTAATTTTGTATTTGACTACAATAAATCGACATTAAGAATATCTTTTAATTCATCATCTATATAAAAATCAAACATATTATTTGTATTAGGTGTAAACCAACCATAATTAAACTTAATCTGATTAGGTATAGATAATGTAAATATTAAAGGATTATATTCTTCTGTATTCTATATATGCTTTACTTCAGAATTATCTGGTATAATATATACATCTACATCATTTGTAAATGAATTTACATATCGTAATAATTTATCTTTTACTGATTCTGTAGTTATCAATTTACTGATATATTTTTTGAATTGTACAAGATTATTACCTGTCATCAATTTAGTTCTTTTTAAAAGACCGGTAGAAGTGTCTTTATATGTCATAATAAATTGATTACTATTAAGAATATTAGATAATTTTAACTATGTTGGATTATAATAAGTTTTATTTATAGTTGTTGCTAATTTTGTTTCATTTAATGAAATTTTCTTTGGATACAATACATTAGAAATAGATAAAGTCTGATTGCTTTCTGATTCACCTGATTTAGTTAAATTAATAACACGTTCTAATATCTGTTTTGCTGTATGATTATAATCACCATCAGCTTTTGTTATAATATAAGAATGACTATCAGATGAAATAATATCTAAAGAACTTATATTTGTTGGCATATCAACAATAAAACCAGATTCACTATTATATAATAATCCCCGATCATATACATTATTAACTGAAACATATTCATTACAATCAATAGTATCTTCTAAAGAATATGTTACAAACTATGGTTTATTTAAATCAACATTATTTTCAATCATAGTAACATTAGGAATATCATACTATACAAATAATGAACTCCACATATTATGTCTATCAATAATACTTAATAATTTTTTATGGAAATTATTTCTCTTATGTGATAATATACTATTACTTGTTGAAACAACTGTTTTGAAATCAATATCATATGGTGAATTTAATACTGAATAATCTGCATAACTCTAATATTCACCATCTGTTAAATTCTTTATATTATTTGCACCTTCATGCTGATAATCTATATAGAACTAATGATTTATTAATAATATAAATTTCTCTTTTAATGATATATAAAGCTCATTAGATTTTGTTAAATCATAATCAGTTAATACGAATGCTTCAAAACCTGAATAATCTTCAAGATGAATATAACTATTAACGATTTTTGTATTTAACTTAATATTAAATTTAATTCCAGAAAATATAAATTCAAGACTCTTTATATTTGAATTATAATATACTGAAGCAGTGTCTATATTTGTATTATCAATTAATAATTTTTTAATAGAATGCTATACAGAACCATTTAATATACTTTCTTTATATGTTGTCGATTCATTATTAATATATAATATATTATCTATCTTATTAGTTACATATTGATTTGTATCATAATCTGATGCTGTATAAATATTTTCACAGAAATTACCTTTTATTTCATATTTTTCATTTAATGTATTAACATCCAATATGTTATTATTATCATAATATTGACCGTTTGATTTCCATAAGCATTGTGTTAATGGAACAATAGGCCATAATAATTCACTGTTATTTGTATTAGATGGATTTGCAAAATAATTAGTTGATTTTAATTCTGGAATTTCTGTATCATAATTATATGTCTGATATTTCTACTTATCAACTATCTTCAATACTGTATTATCTACAAATGAAATATAAGGCGTTGTTTTAGTCATCTGATTAGCAGTAGTGCTAATATAGATATTTTTAGGAGTTACTAAGAATTTTGATCCTTTTTGAGCGTTACCTTTATTAAATTTCAATTTACCATTTATAACTTCATACATAATACCGTATTGTATTCTATAATCACTTTCATCTGTTGCAATAGAAGTTCCTGCAGGTATATTGATAATAAGATTATCTTCATTATGTAATGTTCTGCTTAAATCTATTGTTGTATCAATATCCTTGATATTCGTAATACCCATAATAGAAATAGAAACTGCTGTAGGTTTATATAAATGTATTTTATTTGTAACCAATAAAGATTCATTTATAGTAGAAATCATACATGTATCAACATCATATGGGTTTGTAATAACACATACATTCTATACAGTATCAATTATTTGCTGTTGACTTTTTGTGAATTTATTATAAATATTCGATTCAAATATATTATTTCTCAAATAACCATTTATAATATTAAATGTATTTACTGTATCATAAATACCGTTTATATTATAAACTAATGGATATTTAACTTTATTAATTAAATCTGCTATATCTGTATTAATCTGATATGTATAATTTAATTTTTTTGTAGGTTCGAATTTAACTATATTGTTATATCTCCACCCTAATGTTTCAAATGAATAATTTGAAAATGCACAATAATAATTATCAAAGAAATCTGATTGATTTGTCAATGCATGCATTTTATAAGTCATGTTATTATTAAAATATGAAATCGTATCAGATTTTATATTATTAATATCTTCACTCTCTACATAGCAATGCCAACAAGATGTATCATTAACATATGTTATCCAATCATTTTCATCATCATGTGCTAATGAATTATTTTCGATATATTTAATTTCTTTATGTGGTAAGAAATCAAGGCTATCAGTATATTCTTTATTTGTAGTATAAATAATACCGTTAATTCCAGTATATGCTGTATAATCATATGAAAAATCATCAAACTTTGGTGGTAATATATGCTATACATACATACTGTCATATGATGATATTATAGAAATACTATTGTCATTATATGATTGAACTCTAATAATATCTGTATTGAATTTTTCAATACATTTGATGATACGATTTATCTGTATATCTAATGACGCTGTTATATCATTATATTCTGTATCCTGAGAATAGAATGATATTCTGTAGAAATATGTATTTTCAGAATATCTGCATTTTTGTTTACCAACATATGGATTAATGTTATAATCTGTTTCTAATAAACGTTCATCATTAGATGCAATAAGTTCATAAACAATATGTTCTGTTGTTAACTAATTTCCCTCATATGTATTAGCAATATTAGTGAATGATTTATTAACAATAGGATAATCTAATGCTATGAATTTAATATGTTCACCACATTCAATAGGTTTATGGAAATGTAATATCATAAAGCTCTTATCATTATCTTTATCAATATTAATTTCTGTTGAATCTAAACTTATTAAATTAGAATCAGGTGTATTAGTAACATAATTCTTAAAGAATTGCTATAAATCAATTTTCGTCTATATTCTACCAACATTATTATTAGTTATTGCAAAGAATAATCTATCATAATAATTTTTATTGAAAATTACATTGAATATATTCTCATCACCTTTATATATGTTTCCTTGTTCATCATATTTTGTCAATACCGTATTTCCTGTATTATTTTTAGATGAAACAATATAACCATAATTAATAAAATCATTAGCAGTTAAATATAATCCAAAATAACGATGCATTGAATATTCTTTCATATCATCGTCATTAAACATAAATTCAAGATTTATAATATTAGAATATATAAGATTATGTCGTTCAAAACCTGCAATAATATAATTATTAAACATTTCCTGCTTATTAGGAATATCAGAATTTAATATTTTAGAACCGAAATATGTTGTTTCTGACTGATTTACAAGAATACCGCGTTCTACTGAAATTCCTTTCCATATATTGTTACCTTGTCTGTAATAAGGAGAATTCTAATTATAATCCTATTCTATAAACTATAAATAACATTGACCATAATTAGATAACATATTCTTATAGTTATTGAGATATTGACCGATTGATGTTGTTGTTCTTAAATCATATGTCTTAATAACTTTAGAATCTTTAATTAATGTTTTGAATTTCTCTATATCATTAATATCTTTTCCTGAATATGTTTCTTCATTAAAGACATCATCATATCTAAATATTGCAAAGAATTCTGGTATATCATTTCCTATATGAAGAGGTGCAAGTATTTTCATATTTTCAGAATAAAGACTATCTGTATTTGTTTCTGCTCCATATTCATACATGGTTTCATATTGATCTTTATAATCATTATAAACCTTATGAGCTTTAAGTGAATTTTCTGGAAGTCCAAATAAATTCTTTATAGGAATATTTTTAAATACTTTCTTTATATCTCTTGGATAATTACCTTCTGATGAAATAGGATATTTTCTAAAATTCTTATTATTTAATACAGGATTTGCTTTAAATGTATCAAGATATAATTTATAATCAGTATCAACTACTAATTTAACATTACCTGACAATTTTGGATTTGCGCGTAACAACATGGATGAATGATGTTCTGTATTAAGTTCATATCCTTTATTATCATAATTTGTAAGATGTTTTTCATTTTCATCATTTGTAATTAATAATTCACCTGTTATCTCATCACCGTCTTTATGTTTAATTGTTAAATTTATACTATCTGATTTTTCTTTTAGATAATCATCATCTAAACTTAATGTAAATATACCTGGTTCAACATTAGATAATAATGTACCATTAGTTAAATCTTTACACTTAACGCCATTAATACGTAAATAATTACTAACATTACTAGAATCATTAGTATTAATGTTAATGTTAATGTTAATCTCATACTTATATGTATTACTTGTATTTGACGCTGTATATAAAAGAGTATTAGAATTCGTATCAGGTGAAAATACTAAATTATTGAATTTAGCATTATTTATTATTTTACTATTTACAGTTGTAACAATATCATTAAATGGATTATCTTGACTAATTACAGCTTCATTGAATTTATCTTTATTGATATTAATATCAATTTTATTTTTTAAAAATGAAGAGTTCGTATTAATAGTTAATAAACCATTCTTTCTATACATTAAATCTTTAATAATATTAGTACCAGTTAAACTATCATCAAATTCAAGTGTATCTTTATCCTAATAATCATATACAGATGTATTAACCCCTATATATCCAGAAAATACAGGATATACACCATATCTAGGAATTTGCACATTTATATTATTATTTAACAATGAATTAATACAGTATTTTGTTTCTATACTATGTCCTTCTTCATCTTGAATAACCTTATAGTTGTAAATTAAACTGTGACTATCTAAAGGTTTTTTAGGTACATTTCCATATACTATATCATTAATATCATAATCAAGTGAACTATCAATATAATATCTATTATCCAATACAGGAATTTTTTTCCCATTAACTATTATAAATGAAGCATTTATAGGATAATAATTTTTATTGTTAATATAATATTTTTGATATACTGCTCTATATGATGAATCATATATAATATTATTTTTTGATATATAAAGTTTTTCTGTACCATATGCTGAAGTATCCATTAAATTTATCTATGAAAATGAATATGGTGTACTATAATTAACACTTGAATCATAAAAATCACCTAACTATTTAGCTATAGAAGAACATAAATTGTATCTCTTTTCAAATGTGTCTTTATCTGATGAATCTAATATCTTTTCATTTATAACAGATGAATCTTCTAATGCATTCATACAATAATTATCTATTATAAATGTATCTAACTTAAAATAATTCTAACCAACTATTTGTTTTTTATTTGTATCTTTATCTTTATCTATATCTACTGCACCATTAAAATATATTTTTCCATCTGGAAAATATTTATTTTTATTTTCTTGTTTATTATATAAGCTAGTATCAACAGATCCGTTAACATAAAATGCATAATAATCCTATTTTGTATCTTTATCTATTTTATATGTAATATTTCTATCTTTATTATAACTAGCATATACAGTAGGAGACCAAATATCAACAGGTTTATAATCAATAAATCTAACTTTTATATATTTTGTTTTATATCCTATATATGCATCTTGTTTTACAATTACTTCTTTATATGCACTAACTGACATTAATGATTTAGGATCTGTAAAAGTTGCATCAATTTTAAATTTTACAATATTTCTTTCTTCCATTGTAAAATTATCAGGTACATTAAATACATTTTTATGTATTTTATCCTGCCCATTTTCATCAATACTTGGTTCTATATTTGGCAGTAACAATTCTTTAGAGTTATTTTTATCAACTATATTTTCAGAATTTTCAATATTATATAGTTTTGGAACTAATCTAAGAACAAATGGATAAGTATTTGTATTACTAATTTTTTTTCGCCATTCATTTGTTGATGAATCTAAACTTCCATTAGGTATATAATCTTTATTTATATGTGATTTATTGTCACTCCAATAAATTCTAACAGTTATTTTATAATTTGCCAAAGTAAAAACATTATTTTGTGATTCATTACTATTTCTTGCATTTATAAATATACCTTCATCATATGGGTTTTTTTCATCAGAAGGAAAATAATTATTATATTCATTAGGATTATCATTAAGTGATCCTAATGGTTTTATTTCATTATATCTTATTTTATCTGTATTACAAGAACTATTAATGCCATAAAAAGGTAAATTTTCAAAATATGCATCTATTTCCATACGTACAGGATATGGATAATCTACCTTTACATGTTCTTTATCTTTAAACTTAAATGTTGCAGGATCATATACATATCCCAATTTTTCCGTATCCATAATAGGAATAGGATATTCAACATCTTCATAACCATTCAATAAAACAGATGTATTAATAACAACATCTTTTTTATTAGGTGTTAACTTAAATAAATATTTCTTCTATTTTGCCATTTGTATCCTTAAATCAAATTCGTTTCATTATTTATTAGATGAAAAAAGAGATATTACTTTTTTAATTATGTAATATCTCTTTAATTTTATGTTATTTTTATATTATTCATCTTCCTATACACTAATATCATAATTAATATAATTAATACTTGCAATATCACCCAAATATCCTACATTATCAAATTCTTTATCAATAGAATCTACTTTATCCTATAATGATATTGAAGTAATAACTTTTGTTCCTGTTGATTCATCTGTATTTTCATATGCAATATTCTTTGCAATATGTTTAAAATACAAACCATTTACAGAATTACTGTTTGGTATTGTATCATCTAAATGTGATGTTACACCTGATGAACTTAATGTATTATTAATTGCAATAGTTAATGCATCATCATTAACATCTTTAATTAAATCTGCAATTTCATTTGTAGATGAAAGATTATCAGGGAATGATATAATAATAGAATTAGACCAATCAGATCTTAAAGGATTTGACGGATAACCAGCTTCTGATATAGATCTTACTTTTATTTCTACACGTTCACCTTTCTATATAGGTATATCAATCTGATTAATATTTACTTCTGTAGAATCTGCAACATTTTCTACTACCCACTTATATCCATTACCATCATTTACTTTTGTTTTCATCTAAGACTATGAAATATTCCAATCAGAAAAAGTACCAGTAACGCTTGACCCTGTATTCTAATCATTATAAGTAAATGTATTTAATAATACTGGTGTATTATCTTCTTTCACATAACGGTAGGCAATATCAAAACCTATAATTTCTTCCTATAATCCTGAATTTCCAATACGTGTTTTCTATACAGGTACAGGGAAGAAACCTCTGATTCTATATTTCGGATTTGTTAATAAAGCGCCATTAGATCTTACTTCAGACTAAAAAGCCGATACATTACTTGAATAACTTGACTGAGCATTCTATAACTCTAATGTTTGCGTGTTTATTTGCTCCTGTTTTGCGTTATAATCACTGATGTTAGTAATATTCTATAATTCTGATTTGAGGTCCGCTATGGCCGATTTAAGACTATCTATCTTGGTCTTATCATCTGCTATAAGTGCAGCAGTATTCTTAATCGTTGTTGTATCAATTGCTGCATTAATCTATGTATTAACCTGAACGACTCTCATATCTGATTCAGATAATGTAGGCGCATTTGGTTTTTGTCCACTCCATGCAGTAACAGTTCTTTCTTTTGCTTCATCTATCATCTTTGCACCCCAGTCAACTACATAATTACTGTAATATTCTGTTAATGATGTTGATGTAACATTACCGTTACTATCTTCATATAAAAGATTATTTGTATCTACTCTTACTGGTGTTGACCATGTATCACCCTATAAATTATATGCTTCAGAAATTCCTTTTACATATATAATATCATATTCATTCGCTCCAACTCTTACTGAAATTATTTTACTTCTAAACGGATCTTCATAATAGTTAAGAGTTGCATAAACACCTGGTAAAGCAGCGCCTACAATTCGTTTTAATCTGACTTTACTTGAGTTCTAATTAATTGCAATAATTTCAAAAATAGAATCACTGTATGATAACTAATCACCAATAGATAATATATTATTCTTCCCCTAATCAATACCGTCACTTGAAATAGTAGAATATGTTATACTGTCTAATGTATACCATACATTTCCGTTAATAATATCAGGATCTTGTATAATCTGAAATGTTCCAGATTTTGTATTTCTTACTAAAGGTAACTATACAATTTCTTCATCCTCTGAATAAGAAATATTACTATTTGCTAATAATGATTTTAATGAAAGATAATCATATGTTGTTGTAGATATTTGATTATTCCATAATGTTGTTGCTGCATCATCATTAGAATTAAGTATAACTCTAACAACTTTAACTCTATCAGCATCATCATCAATCTAACCGGTCAAGTCAATATCTACTGTTAAACCAGGAAACATTAAATTTTCAAAAAACCAATTTGTATCTAATTTAAATGTAGATGGATCCTATAAGCCATTTATCTAATCGGGCGTTTTTGGTATTGAACTTAATTTAATTGTTCTTCTTGAGCCGTCATTAAGATTAATTGTACCTTTACCGGTTGAAATTGTATTAAGAGATTCTTCAACAGATTTTAATCTATTAACAATAGATGCATAACTTGGTAACTAATATCTTGAATTTTTCCCCTATGTATCTTGATATTCGTAAGTAACGAAAGTATCATTTGTTGTTAAGGATCTTTGCATAGCGGATAATAATGAAAGCTCATTAGTTTGCTATGCAATCGTTTTTCGCATATTTTCTGCAAAACTGTTTATATTATTATTTGTACTCATTTTAAATATTATCCGTTATTTTTACTTTCTAATTCATCTATTCTCTTATTTAAATCTTGAATATTCTTATTTAAATCTTGAATATATTTTATCATTAATGGTATCAATGATTCATAATTCAAAAATGTAGTATCCTTTTCATTATCATTATTTGGATCTCCAGTTCTGTATACTAACTTATCAAATCCGAATCCTTGCAATATATATTGTGGTAATTCTATACTTGGATATACATTATTGTTATATGTATAATAATTAACGTTTATACCATTTATAATGTCATTTATATCTCCTATATCTGAAGACCATTCTCCTAATGCCGTATCAGCTTGTGTACTTACATTAAAAATAGGTTTATATACTGTAGGTACATTATAAGTATATTCATCATTTAATATTTTAATAGGTGAGGTATAAGTTGAACCTTGATATTCTTCAGTGTTAATAAAATCAGTTAATTGCTTATTAAGTTGAATTTTAATCATATTATTACCATCACTAACACTTGAATCTATTGATGTATCTGTAATAGGTTGAATAATCTTTGTTCGTATATTCTATGAAACTATACCAGATGTCTTTGAACCATTTAAATAACCATCTAATTTAGTTTCTAATTCCTATAATTTCTGTTTATTCTCATCTGTTAATTTAAGTGTTGTCATATATGCATCTTGTATAGCCATTGTTGATTGTACATTCGTATTCATTACATCAATAGCTCTATTAAGATTACTAACAATATCAGAAAAATCAACACTGTTAATAGAAGACATTGTTGTATTATCCTGAATCATTGCATCAGTATTGTCATATACAGATAATGTTTTTATATTAACACGGAATGAATAACTATTACCAAAGAAATTTGCTTTATTTGCACCACCGAATGATTTCTTCTTAATTAAAGACGGTATTTTCGCCTAACCATCCTATACGCTTGATGGCGAATCCAAAAATACAATACCAAAAAGATTTATAGCATATGCAGTTTTAGTTGTATCATTCTAATCATAAACACTATAATATAAAAGTATTGCATTAAAACCAAATTCACATAGTTCTGATGTAATATCGCAGTATTTTCCACTGAACTGTGTTTTCTAATCAATATTCACATCATCATATGAATTAATCTGAATATTTTTATCATTAGTAAATGCTCTACATGCAGACTATATTTCATTAATATCTTTTACTATTTCATATGCATCATCTAATTTATATGAAGTACCACTATCATATTTTGGTTTTACATCTGATAAAATTTTTAATGTATCTACATTATTCTTTCTTCCCTGTAAATGCTCTGAATCACCAGCATTATATGTTTTACCATATATATAATTTGTTTCTGATGAATCCTAAACCTATTTAAAAAATACAGGTCCATTTCCATAACTTGTTGGTATATTCACATATGTTTCGTTAAACATACCGAATTCTGTACTTAATGAATTACCTGCATCTATTGCACCAAAACACTATACTACTCTATTTGTATTATCTGTCTCTTTATAATAAACATCATTACCATTTTGTGTTCGTTCTAAACTCAATTTGGAATTATTATATCTTTTTTCAAAACTTTTTAGCCAATGGAAAAATGCTCGTTCTGAAACAGTATGATATTCTTGATAATTATAGGAATCTTGATTTAGTAATGTACATTCAAGATTCATCATATAATTCTATAAATCAGTTGCAATAGCAATAGATTCTGTTTTTGGATCTGTATTACCAAACATTACAGGTAAATTAAGTAATGCATAATGTGACATTGCAACACCTGTTGCTCTGCTATTTAAATTTAAACCAATATCTTCATTAGCAGATGGAAAAACATATAAAGTTGCACCATTATCTCTTAATGGTCTTAATAAAGGAGTTCTAATCATTTTCTTAAACTAATAATTTTTATTTTCTTTCAATCATAATATCATCAGCAGAACGAACAGAATAATCCAATACATCCCATGATGCTCCAAATTGTTCATCATTACTAATACACTTTAATGTAATTCTATTTAATTCATCTTTTGATATTCGTAAAAATTTCTTTTCTTCTCTTGATAATATAACTCTATAAAATCCTTTTGATTTAGTATCATTAAATCTTAATTTAACAATAGAACCAGGAATTCCTTTTATAGATGAAGTATTTTCATCATTTATAGTAACAGTATTTGCATAATCATAATATGTATAAATAAAACCCTGAGTAATATCATTATATTGATACTATGGTAAATTCATTCTTTTTAACTATAATTTAGTAGCAAATAATAAACTCTAATCAAAAGTAAATGAATTTGAATTATTTACTGACTGATTATTTGTATTATTACTTGCACCATATAATCCAATATATCCTTCATCTTCTGAATAACTCTAACTAAATTGTTTCTTTAAACTATCAACACTATTAATAATCTATTCTAATGTATCTGCTAATGACTAAACAGTACCATTTCCTAATGTAACACCTATAGCACCAGAATTATGTGCATACTTATTCATATCAGGAGATATTTTATCATATGGAACTGTTTTCAATAATCCACCATCATTATAAAGATAACGACCGTTTAATGCATCATGATTTATACCTTCATTATTAGAACCACCTGATCTAATAACTTGTTCTAAACTTTTTATATTTTTTGTTTCAAAATCTTCAACAATAAGTTTTTTAAACTAACCTAAATTAGATTTAACATATGATTTATTATCTGATACATTATCAACATTTTTAGTTATACATTCACTTGATGAATCATATATCTTATTAATATAATCACAAATTTTTGTATTATTATCATTAATAATTTTTGGAAGCTATCCGATCATTGTTCGAATAGATATATCATGTAACTATTCTTTTAAACCATTATTCATATCTTTCTATCAAATAAAGATTTTCATTTACTTATTTATTTAGTAAAAATATAACATATCAAATTAAAGTAATTATAATAAGTAAATATAAAACTTTATCATATATTCTACTAATAATTATTAATAATGTTTTATATACTATAAAATAAAAATATGATATAAAAATAAAAATTATTCTTATACCATATTCAAAATATATTTTACATTTCTGAAAGACTTACCTTACTAAATTCATTAAATTATAAAAATTATAAATAAATTTTTCATATATTATATATAA
>UMGV01082395.1_pt1 | contig 37217 bp, 21 predicted proteins | sample 1965361 | NCBI WGS metagenome assembly UMGV01 (sample SAMEA4836081, study PRJEB28245) | human gut metagenome | biome: gut microbiome; material: fecal sample | place: Denmark | collected 2008
TTTATCCCCGCCCTAACCCCCTTGACGGTAATCATCCCATGCCATGTGGTGGTAATCATCCCATGCCATGTGGTGGTAATCGTCCCATTATCCGTGCCACATGTTTGTATATCTTTTGCGGGGTTAGGGCGGGGATAAACCCCGCCCCTACTTTGTCACCGGCCTTCTCGGCGTTATCAAAAATCGATATACATGACTTGTAATGTGTTGGTGATCAGAATAATATATGGAGTCTTAATAAAAATGACGAAATCAGAAAATGTTTTTTTGCTGACACACATATTTTTATTTATAGAGAAATGTGTCTTTGTGATATTGGCATAACACGATGGATGACTCGAAAGCTGTTACCGTGTGCGGTACCATAAGAATGCAGTAGGGTACGACGGCGTAAAACGCAGTTGTGATGTCTGTCTGCCTATGCCTATGGAATATGTGATTTTACATGACAAAAACACCTCCGCGACAACTTGCAAACTAGAAACGAAAAAAGCGGATTTCTGTTTGCTTTTACTCATTTTTCCCTTGTTAGAGTGCAATTTTACCATGATGATGCTGTCATCTAACTGAGATGATGCTGTCATCTAACTGAGATGATGTGGTCATCTCACTGAGATGATGTGGTCATCTCACTGAGATGATGAGGTCATCTCACTGAGATGACAATGAAAAACAGTGGCTTTTCGAGCTATAAAAAACGGATTTTGTTGTAATGCGTTGATAAACAATAAGTTATAAAAATACGTCAAAAATCGCTGATTTTGGCGCGGAGGAGGTGCTGGTTCAAAAAAATGCAGCCACGAGGGCGGAAAATTGTCAGTTTCTTCAACAAATGCTATACATAGACAGGGTGGGGATAACCCCACCCTGACATGAAAGCTCTGTAGGCAACACATTGGAAGCCGGGTGATGAACGGGCGAAGGGGTGGGGCGACCCGTTAGTTCACTATTTGTTTCTTCACCTTTGTGCTACCCTTCTTTGTCACTCCTTTGACGAGGTAGACGCCGGCAGGTATTTGAACATACGTCGTAGCGGCTTGTGGACGGAGGACCTGCCACAGACGGCCGTCAAGGGTGTAGACAGACAGTGAGACAAGGGCGTCGCTACCTGCATAGGAGACAGCAAGCTGTCCAGTAGCCGGGTTCCAAGTCTTCAGGTCACCTTCGTCCGTGGCAAGCACGGAGGCGATGTCTGTCGGCGCGCCACGGGTGATGGCATAGGTGATGAACATCGGCTTGGCATTGGCGGCTTCCGCCGTATTGCTGCGGATGTTTGCATCCACCTGCTGGCCTTGGTTGAAGACAAGTTGATTGTTAGCCGACATCTTCACGAAGAAAGACTCTTGCGGACGAATGACATTATACTCTGTACTCACCTGGTTGGCATTGGCCGACGGCAACTGTATCAGTGTGTCACCGCGCAGCACCCAAAGGTTTTGCGTCTCAAGCGCACCGCTGTTGTCAGAAAGGAACTGTGCGGCGCTGATGGATGCGGTGTAGGGGTTGGCGATGAGATAGTAGTGGTTGTCCGAAGGCTCTACTGTGGCCGGCGTTACAGTAATCTCTCCCACCGCAGCCTCACTCATGTCGGCATTGACACGCAGCTTGCCGTTCTCGGTGCGTGTGGGCGTCACGGTCGTCTGTGAGGCGGTACCGTTGCTATTCACCGTCTGGTAGCTGTAGGTGGCATCCGCTTTCGGCAGACGGACAAGGGCATTCTTGTCTCGCAGGTCTCCCTTTGGCATGTAGGCGTCGCCGACGCGCAACGAGAAGGCGTAGTTGGCGTTCTGGTTGCTGCTGCCATAGACCGCGTCAGCAGTGTTATACACATGGCTCCAGCCGTTAGCTCCTGAGGTGATGGTTCCGTCGGTAGGCACCATCGCCATAGGACTGTCCCAGGCCGTGTAGCCGGTGCTGCCGTCCTGCTCCTTTACGGTGTCGTCGCCCCAGGCGCGCTGGTAGAAAGGATAGGTGACCCTGTTGTTGTCGCTGCTGCTCCATGAGATGTTCTCAAAGGCCTTCGTCTCCTGGCGGCCAGTAGCAGCAGGCGCATAGTAGTCGCCGGCATAGGTGTCCTTCAACGGAGAGGCCACCGAGTACCATTTGCCCACGGGGAGCTCCAGCTCCGTCCACGCCTTGTTATAGACAAGGAACTGCTGGCTGCGGAGCTCGGCGCCCGCCTTCAGGTAGATCTGGTCGCAGACGTTGCCACGGTAGTTCTGGCAGTAGAAACTGCCCTCATCATTTGCAGGATAGGCCTCCAACTCGTGGGACATATCGGTCTCGTCACCATCTACAGAATAAGAAACTGCATTCTTGACATTCGACAGACGGATAGCCTGACCTACGTCATTATATTCAACGTAACCCAACGAAGGATATAGGCCCGCATTCAGTACCGGAATGGTAACCTTCGTAAAATACATCGGTGCATAGCTTCCGTCGCGCCTCGTCACGGTATTATCTGTTGCCGCGCCCGAGAAGGTAGCAGTATCACCATAATCGGTATAGGAAGCATTGTACAACTCGGATGCCGTAGAACGCCGCCAGTTTAAGTCGTTATTCCAGTTGGAATTGGTGCCATTCTCTGCTGTCGGATACCAAGAAACAAATTCCGGCACGATCTTCAAGCGGAAGAAAGTCTCACCAGGACAGTTGACAACGGTAGCATCAGAAGAGTTGGTCACGACATACTGCAATTGCAACTCATACCAATAGCCCTCATGTATCTTATTGATGATGCCGTCGGCGAGCCGGATGTTTACCGTAGAATCAGACGCGAGAAGATTGTAGAGGTGGTCAGGCTGGTCGGCCTTAGCAAAGACCAACGAGCCTATTTGCGACTGCAACGCAGGGTCGTTGGTGTTACTCATGATGATATTGGCATCTCCGGTTGAGATATTGGTACCGTCGACAAACGTCAGATTACTCGTTGTGCTTTTCTGTCCATCTACAACACGCGAAGAGATAGGTATGCGCAGCGAAGCCGCAGCGTTGTCTTGTATGATCTTGAGTTGTGGCAAACCAACACGAATATTGCGCACAGAACTTGTATTGGCATAAGGTATGCCGTTGCGACCGAGGTTGAGCTGAACACCCTGCTTGCTGACCCTCACCTTAAACTGTAGCACTGCTCCCTCACAAAGGTGATAGGTATAGCCATTTATCGTCAACTCACTGACCGTAGGAATGGCACATACTGAATAATTTCCCACTTTGAGTGGGTAGCCGGTAAGCGACGTGCTAGCCTGGAGCATCAACTTGCCACCGGGGTTTGTGCTTGCGTCATAGATGTTATTCTGCAGGATCTTCTTGTCGTCTTCTGTATAAGTTGTATTCGTTGTCTGATTATAATTGGTGGCAGTAGGATAAGCTTGTCTGAAATGGTCGAGTGCTTCCATAAGACCTGTTACACCATTAAACTCATCTTTGGTTCCTATATACCAGTCGAAAGGTACTTGACTGAGCGTCACCGCACCGCCATCCTCAGGGTTGGTAGTGCTCACGCGGCCTTTAATAGAGTAGTCGGTCACCTCGTCAGACGTACAGCTCACCGCCACGTTAGTATTCAAGGAGCCAGTGACATCGTTGAGAACAAAGTTCTCCTCTGTCAACTGAAAATTGTTACTGTAAGTCGAACAACTCTCAGCCGAAGTGCCCCAAGAACCAGGCTGCGATGCATCATCGCTTGACGGAAGGGCTATCTGTACATAATATTGCTTGTCGGAAGAGAGCGGGAAATGCTTCGACGCAAGCACAAGGCTTACCGTCTTGTCGTTTTCCGTCTCAAACTGTAAGGTCGTGCCATCGTCCAAGGTAGCCGTGGCATTATAGTCCGATGGTATATTGACCTTGCCATAGCTGTTCATGCCAGAGCCATAGAAATCGGTACCCGTCACAGGCTGGTTGTCGGTAACATTATAGAATCGATAGAAGAGCGAGGCATTGGTGCCGGCATAGTCTTTTAATGACTGATAGTTGCCTTTCAACTTGAGCGTGATGGTTTGGTCAACATTGCTCTCAGATCTCGCGTCAGGACAGATAGGTTTGTTTTGAACGACCGCAATCTTTGATGAGCGCTGATAGATACGGATGTCGTCGATGGCATAGTCAGCTCCATTCGTCCCTTTACAGTAATTGTCTATCGTAATGCGGAAGTTGCTATACTGTTCTACGTTGGAGCTTGAAGGCAATATCCCACGCCCATAAACTTGATACCAAGTACCCTGGGAGCCAGACGGCGTATAACCATCAATGTTTGAGGTGAAGTCGCCTGAAGCTATATTCATCAACCGGTAAGCCTTGCCATCTTTCAATCCATAAAGTACGAAAACAATCTGCGGCTGTTCCGGGATGGTACCCCCACTTGGAGTAGATGTATAGCTTGCCACCCATGCCGATACCACAATTTGGGAACCCGAGCAAAGGTTAGCCTGGAAATCTTCCTGGTCTATCTGGCGGCTCTCGTCGCTGGCATCCACATAGAGGAAGCTACCGTACTTCGTGGGGTCGTCATGGTGGGTACGGTCGAAGAGCGTAGCGTCAGGGGAGGTGAACCACACGTAGCCTTTACCCTGCTGACGAAGCTGCTTGCTTAAGTTCGTATTCACATTTCTTGCATTCTGAACCGCGATAGACACTTGGCTGGTAGTACTCAAGTCTGTCGCTGTCTTATATTGTGCACTCTTGTAGAAGCCATATTCACCATGCATCGGTGAGTGCTGAGGGTTTTTCCACATTGTACCGTCACCGTTGCCACCCATGATGCCGCCCCAACTCTTGGAGATAAGATTCTGATAGACAAAACCATAGGACACAGAAGAGAAATCACGCGGGACACTCGTCATGTTGAGTTTGTCGTCGGTGGGCTGATCAAGCGTCTGAGTGGTAAGCTGCTGGTCAAAACTGATAGGCGCCATGCTCTGATTATAATGCGACTCCATGTAAGAGGTCTGGCGATCTGGAGCATCAGCCAACTGCGTATCGGACTTTGGATAGAACGAGCGGAACTGTACGTGCATGTTACCAACAGGACATTTATTACCTGAGGCATCGGCTGCATAAGACACAATATATACCTCGTCACCGACTTTCACGTCTGCAGGTTTGGAAACAGCGTTATGGTCGAGGTCATACCACGTGTTGGAGGTATTATTGATAGTATTGAGGCTCACATTAAACATATTGGTCTTTCCCGACACGTTTGCAGCAATATCAGTATATTTAGTCCGGTCGGCAGTATAAACCCTAAAGATGAGCTTCGTGGCATGAATGAGCGAGGTAGAAGCAAAATCGGAAGAAGTAATCTTATACTTTGCGTCAGTGGCATACACATGCTTGGTATCAGCATTCGACATCGGGTAAAAGAAATAGTTGGCTGCATCGGGCATATTACTCCGTATGGCGCACGAAGAGGCCGCATTCAGCATACCAAACACAGTTATCTTATGGTCCTCATAAGTCTTGTCCTCCGCATTGTCCTTAAGCAGCGCATCACGCAGAGCGTTAGCAAGGGTGTAAGCCGACCTTACGTGAAAGATGTAACGGACAGAAAGCGTGGGTTCGTGGGTAAAGGTACCCGGAGTGTAGGCATCCAAATCATTGTAATCCTGATAACGGCTGACATCGCACGCGATGTCAGCTCCCTCCCAATCAGGATTGTCACAATCAGCTGTAAGCTTATACCAACAACCTACTCTGACGAGGTCAGCACCACGGCCTGTCATCGTAAAAGGCTTATTCCCCCGTGGGAAACGGGAATTATAACCTAAGTTCCATCCAAACCAACCAGCAGATTTTCCAGCCTTGTCGGAGGAAGCTGTTGTTGCATAGTTAATATTCTTTAATACATCCTTCGTAATCCAATGATCATAGGGTTGCAGATTGGAGTCATCATTTAAATCCGTCCGAAAGTTATACCATCTGAAATAGCCCTGCGGTTCAAGGTCACTACCGCCAGTGTCGAGTTTACGTTCATCTCTGTTGCTGGCGAGATAGTTTTGAAGAGGAAGCTTAAAAAGAAGGTAGTTGGAACCTTCGAAAGCCTCCATATTAGGTGCAGCCTTTGACGTCACATATATATTATAGTTGTATTCCGCCACCTGCTGCATGCCATTGCTTGCCAACGGCTTTCCGCTGGCGCCGACATAGTGGGCGAAGGTCTGGGCCGGGGCCTGTGCAGTGAAGAGCAGAGCTACGGCGAGGAAGAGGGAGGAAAGATATTTAAACATAGTTGTGTTGCGTGATTATTTATTCATTGACGAAGGTACAGAAACCGTTATCCAGTGCCAGCCAGCGCGGTCGGTGGAAGGCGTGGGGCTGACTATAGGGGCGTCCGCGGCGCGCGTGGCCGCCTTGGCCCCGAAGTTCATCGGTGTCATCTTAAAGCGGACGTTGCGTGTGAGGGTCTCGGTGGTGCCGTCGTCCTTGGTGATGGTGCACTGGAGACGATAAACGGCGGAGGAGCCCTCGGTGAAGCCGAGGGAGGCCTCTACCCAGTTGTTCGTGCTGTTCCAGTAGGGCTCCCTGGCAAAGAAGTCTTTGGGGTTGGTGCCTGTGACGAGTGTCCAGGGGGTGTTGCCATAGCTGGGTTTGACGGAGGAAGTGACATCGCTGTCGTCGCTCCACCGCTTTATCTTCGGCACGAGGTGGATGTCACCGTAGTAGGAGAAGTCGAGGTCGAGTGTCTCCCCGTCGTCGGTGACGGTGGGCGGAAGGACGCCGATGGCGGTGAAATACTGCACGTCGAAGGTGAGCTTATAGTCGTCGAGGGTGATGGGGATGACGCGGTAGTCGTTGCGCGCGATCTCTGTCCAGTTAAGGATGGCGTAGCGTTTCTTCGCCGTGGTTCCGTCTGCACCTTGTGTTGTCAGGGTGAGTTCAAACTGTGAAGGGTCGTGCGCCTGACTCTCGTTGAGGTAGAACGTCAGCGACGTCGTACCTTTTCCGCTTTTCACCGTCTGCTGCTGCTCTGGCACGTCATAACTATAGGTGGAGCGTGTCGCCGTGGGAGCGAGATTGGGCGTGCTGCTCACCCCTGGGTCCTTGTCGGTAGGCAGAAGGTAGAGATTGGGGGCCTCGGAGGTGCCGTCGTCCGTGATGTCGGAGAGCTGCACCTGTGTCACCTTGATATCCGAACCAGTGACATTGGTGAAGTTCAGTTGCATCTTCGCCACCATGCGTACGACCTCGAGGTCTACCTCCGTGGCTTTCTTCTCCACGGTGATAGTCTGCTTGTTGCTCATCGGTATGCCGTCAGTGAAGTTGTCTATGGCTGTCTGGTTACCGCTCACGGCAAAGGTCTTGGTGTCGAAGCCGTCGGGCAACGTGGTGCTTGTGGTTTCAAGGCCTAAGTCGGACAAAGAGATATTGGCGAAGGAGTAGAAGGTGTAGGCTCCGGGTTCGAGATGCACCGCGGGATAGTCGGCCTGTTCTACATCGCCGAGGTTGTCCTGGGTAAGGATACGCTTGATGTCATTGCCCTGTGCGATGATGATGACATAGCTCTTCATCCACTCGCCCGCCACGGCATTGGCGTCGGCAGCCCGTGAGGACTGTGCGTCCGTGGTCTGTGCGCGTGCCGAGAGACGTACGTCGACGACAGCCTCAGCGCCGGCCTCGTCTGTGGAGCCGATGCTGTCGCCCGAGCATGCCGTCAGGACAAGCAGGGTACAAAGGGTGATGATGGTATATAGCTTTCTTCGCATGGGTTACATTACGATTTCGGGATGATCTTCTCTGTTCCATTTCCTTACTGTGAGTTTCACGGTCAGGGTACGTTCCGCGTTCTTATAGATGGTATACTGATACCAGTGGTTTCGGACAATATCATAAGGATCGCCGGTGGGCGCGTCGCTGCCGTCATACTGTACGAACTTCAGCTTGTAAGGTCCATCCTTCTTTCCGTCGGGATCTGTCAGCGTGACGGAGAGCGTGGCGGGGGTGACATCCGTCGAAGTGTTGTCATACTCCGGCAGGTAGAGGTTCTTCGACGCTGTGGAAGCTGTTGCGGCGGTGAAGTTGATGGGGGCGGTTTGTATGGCTGTTGCCTCACCGCTGCCTGTGAACACGTGGAGGCTGTTGTTGAACGTGAGGTCTTTGGTATCGTCGAGATCACTGATGACACCGGGGAGGCAGTAGCCTGTGTTGTTCCAGCGGTCGATGCTGATGCTGCTGATGGTCCAGCCTTTCATGATTTCGGTGTCGAGCTGTACGGAGACCTTCGCCATGGCACGGAGCATGGAGACCTCGTCGAGGTTTTGCTGCGTGCCCGCCGTGGTAGAGAACGACACTTTCTTGACGCCCCACATCGGGATATAGGTGGGGTGCTGTGGGTCGTAGCTGTAGGTGATGTTGTGCACGGCATCGTCGGTCCACGCCGCTGTCGTCGAAGGCTGGTCCATATTGGCATAGACCACCATACGCCCCGTGAACTGGTCGTTGACGAGGTTGTCCTTGCCAATATTCATCTTACCGACGATATGGTAGACATTCTTCTTCGTATCGTCGCGGTAGGCAGTCATATCGTCCACCTTTCCGGCATAGGTGCCATCGACCTTGTAGAAATACACATTGAGCTTATCCACGTCAATGGCGTTCTCATAGTCGTCGGCTTCCCCCTTGGGGTCGTAGCTCTGCCAGGTGCCTGTGCCCTCCGGCGGCGCCGTGGAACGGCTCTTCGCAGCCACGGATGCCTCAGCCTCATTAACGGACAGGGTGAAGTAGACAGAGACGATATTCTTTTGGGTATCGTCGCTGTCAGCATCCTGACTGCACGCTACGAGGGAGAGCGCGGCCAAAGCCATCAGACTGACTTTCAGGCAGAAACTTTTATATATTGTCTTCAAAGCGTATATCATTATTGTCCTAAGTCGGCATTTTGCAACACCACTCTCCACGAGTTGATGTAGATGGAGGCTGCGAGCCAGTTGTGCTGGCTGTCTATGAAGAAGACCATGTCGTAGTGGTCCTCGCGGTCGAGGTACTCCTGGTCCGACATATTCTTGTTGTAGTTGCCTTTGACGAGGAGGCAGTAGTCGATGGCAGGGATGTTGATGATCTCCTTGCCGTCGGCGTTGTTGACGATATGCAGTCGCATGTCGTGTCCTTTGATCAGTCGGTTGGTCGTTATCTCTGCCACGACAGCCGAGACGCTGGTGACGGTGGTGCCGTCGTTGCCGGTGACGCCCGCCTGTCCACTTGTCACCGACCAGGCGCGGTAGGTGAGCGGCTCGTCGTCGACGAGGTTGTTGGTGCAGTCAAGGCTGCCATTGTTGTCGGTGAGATAGAAGCTGAAGTCGTTGGGGGTGAGGTTGGCGCCACTGAGGTTCTGCAAGACGATGCGGAAGACGTTGGTGTCCTTGGTGAGATAGACTGTGGTCTCGCGCACGCCACCGTACTGGTAGTCGGTCATGTCGACGTTGTGTGTGACGCCGAAGAAGAGTGGTGTGAGGTCGTGGGTGACCTCGCCGTTGTCGTTGTTGACGCGGACGGAGAGGCGGGTGGTGTCTTCCCTGTCGATGATGTCGTCACCAAAGGTATAGGAATCGTCGTAACGATCCTCTCCGGTGGCCCACACGCGGAAGGTGTAGGTTCCGGAGGGAAGGTCGTTGACATCCATATATCCCCGGCTCACGATGTCGGCTACTGCCTCGCGCTTGGTATAGACGATCTTTCCCGAGGCATCATTGGCATAGAGGGTGACGGTGTCGACCTCATGAGCAAAGGCATCGGAGAACAGCATGTTCATGTCGAAGACGAAATGCACGCGCCGGTAGGTGGTACAGTCCTGACCACTGTCGGCCTCCATCATGCCGCAGGAGGAGAGGAGGAGGGCACCGAGCGCTGCTACGAAGAAGCCAAGGCGCGAGAAAAGTGAGAAATGTGTGTGTGCTGAAGACATATGTTTGAATGTTTATGGGGACGCTGCGGAGCAGCGTCCTACGGAACCCAGCCATGGAGGCTGGGCATGAAAAGGGAAACGATGCAGGGCCGAGGGCGATGCAAGGCTAAAACCGATGCAGGGCCGAGGGCGATGCAGGACGCTTATTATTCGGCTGTAGCGTTGAGGTCAGCGGTCTGGCTGACGATGCGCCATGCCAGCACATTGATCTGGGCAGCGAGATAGGTGGCGTCGTTGCTGGGCACCACAGGGATGATGACCTTATCGGGGTCGTAGACCGGCGTGCCGAAGCCCTTCATGCTGTTGACCGTCACGTCGTAGAGGTGGTTACGCACGACGCCGAGGTAGCCAATCTGGCTAGGATTAGAAGCCAGATGGCGGATGCAGTAATAATAATAGGTCATACCAGCGTTGCGCACGTCAGCGACATTGGCAGCCATCTCTGCGTTGATGGTGGCAGCTTGTACGGCGGTATAATTACCATCCGTGCCCTTCGTATAGTATGTGCCGTCCTTGACGCATGGCACTACCTGATAGTTCTTAGCCGCCTCAGAGGCGGTAGTGGTAAAGGTGATATCAGAGGGTGCAAGCGCTGTATAGGTCTCCGTACCATCTGTGGATTTCGTATAATACTTGCTATACTCCGCAGCAACTTTTGTACGCAGAGCTGTCGTTCCGAAATAGTTGTTGTTCTCATAGGTGCAGAGCTCTGCCGGCTCCCAGTCGGGCGCATCGTCAGTACCTGCATTATACACGAGGACGGTCTTTGCCAAGAACTTTGTGAACTCAGACTGTGTAGTGTTCTGGTCACAATTCTTATAACCTGTGAGAGTCTGATGGGTGTTGGGCAGGGTATAGAGCGAAGTGGCTGTCGTAGAGAGCGAGGTGGTGTAGCTGTTCCAGGAATGGTTTACAAGGCTATTGCTGCTTCCCGTGGTGGCGGTGTTGAAAGGAACGCTGATCTCCCAGAAGCTACGATGAAATTCTGATGAAGACCAGACAGGGAGAATACCAAGATCCGTGTTCCAAGTCGTCCAATAGTTCTCATCGCCAAGGTTCTTCTCCAGAGAAGCCTGTCCATTCTCGTCTGCCAAGCCCCATCCTAAGACGAGGGCATAGATTTTCTTATCAGAAGCTTCCCCGACATAATAAGCCGGATAGGAAGTACCTTTGGTAACAATGGTAGTAGTGTTGCCATTGGCCGACGCCGTGATATCCTTTGTAGCCTTGATGGTGCCTAACGTACCCTCTGTAGTAGGGGCCCCGGTAGCAGATGCTGCAGCTAAGTGCGCGCGCACCTTCGCGTTGACACGCTCTACATAGACTTCCACAGGGCTGGCTTGAGCAGCATTTGCAGACGTAAAGATATGTCCTGCGGTCTGCACAGCACCACGAAGGGTACCGTTCTCTATATAGATGCTGTTACTCATCACGAAGCCATCCTCTCCCTTGGCGGATGTACCCTTGAGGTCGGCATTACGGAGTTCGGTGAGCGACATATCCTTCAGCGTGTTTGTATTCGTATCAAAAAGAGGGCTATCCTCACCGTTGGTGAAGCTCGTCGGGTTGAGGACGACGATCATCGAAGCAGGGCTGGCACCGGTATTGTTCTGAAGGAGCAAGACGATGTCACTCTTCTCTTCGATACTATTGTTTGTGTTGTCGTCCGGATTGAAGTTGATCTTATCCCCATTTTCAAAGCCTAACCAGTTATGGTTGTCGTTATTGCTCAGACGGAACGGTGTACCATCAGCGTTGAAGAAATAGAAGGCGACGCTGGTGACCTTCTGCTCGTCATCAGTACCATCCTCGTAAGTACCATTAGCAGCGCGTGTGGCTGCCTTGGCGCCGGCTCCGGCCGCCATGCTCTGTACGCTTTGGATGTTGACGGCTATATACTGCTTAGCGTCGTCCGTAGCGTTCTCACTGCCGGCCACATCGTCCTTGTCGGAGCATGCAGTCATGCCAAAGAGGACTGTGCCCAGAATGGCAAGAGTGGAAAGTTTAAAAAAATGGTTCTTCATGTGTGTTGCTTTTATGTATTCTTAATTAATTATCTATCTATTTCGATTCAACGGTTTACTTCTTGAGTTCTTCGTAGGCTTGCCGTGCCTGCTGAGCCTCTTTGCTGTTGCCGGCTTTGTCGAGGTAGGGTTTGGCAGCATCGGCCTTACCCTCGTTGAGCAAAACAATGGCGGTGTTGAGATTGGCCGTGGCATTGTTGGGGAACAGGCGGATGGCAGTCTGCATGACGTCGTTGAACTCCTGAGAGCCGGGCTCGTAGGTCTGTGCCACCATGAACATCTCCTCCTCGGAGAGCAGTTGTGGCTGTGTCTTGATAACCTGTTTGGCCGTTTCCACGTCGAAGGGCTTCACCTTATAAGTAATGTGGTAGTCGGAGTGACGAAGGGCAGGATACCAGTTGCTCAGCATAAACTTATACTCGTCGGCGTACTTCTGCTTGATGCGTGCCTCGCGGGCATCGGGCGCAAGAGAAGTGTCGCTGGCGATAGCGAGTATTTCGGACTTATGCTCTAAGTTGCTGTTTTTGATGAAGTTGACGAGTCCGTCCCAGTCCTCGGCGGTGGAAGACACGGAGAACAGAGAGGCTGGAAGGTTGACCTGTCGGCGCACGAAGTCCGTCAACGTCTTGGCGCGGTTGGTGGCCAAATAGGCGTTATGGTCATAAGGGCTCTCGGGCGAAGCGTATCCATGGATGTTGATAGCGCTGACTTCCAGGTTTTTGTCGGCCTTAAGAGCAATGATCGTGCTGATGATGCTGTCGAGCTGTGCCGGATTGCGGCGGTAGTTGGGATAGAGGGTGACCTGGTCGACGGGGAAGTCGATGTAAGCACGCTTGTCGAGATGGCGTATCTTCACGGCTTCTACCTGTGGCCGCACGAGCGGCAGATTGGGCAGATAGTGCTTCTTGAGCGTGTATGTGGTACCGTCTTCTCGGTTGCCGCATCCACAGAGATCCTCGTGGAGTCGCACTTCGTAAGTGTTGAGGCTTTTGTCCATGGGTATTGTGGCAAGATAGTGTGCCTTTTGCGGCTTGCCGTTGTAGCGGCGCAACACGGTGGCATCGGCAGCGTAGCGTCCTTTGTAATAGCCTCGCTCATACATCACTTGCTGTTTACGTCCGTTGACGACGACTTCGGGCAACGGCGTGTCTCCTTTCGTGGTATGAAGAATGGGTGTGTAGACGAGTTGTGTGTTGCTGGGCAGGCGCAGAGAATCGAGGTTGAGATCCATGGCCAGGGTAAGAAAGTTTCCGGCACGCTCTACCTTGACATTCTCCAAACGCATCTCATTGTTGGCAACGGCGAGGTGGGTGCAGTCTTGTGCGTGGGTGGCTGTGACGGAGAAAAGGGTGGCTATGGCGATGATATAGCTTTTCATGATGTGATCATTTTATGAGATAGACAAGAGAAAGGGCGGCTTTGGTCGGACCGACATAGTTGCGGTGTTCTTCCTTTCCTTCAGTACGGCAGACGGCGCAATACTTCTTGTAGGGTGAATAGATGTATCCAGCTCCTACGGAAGCCTCGAAATTCCAATGTTTGCTGAGGACCCACTGGTAACCGGCCGTCAGTCCGCCGCCGACATACCAGCCTTTGTAGCGGTGGTCCTCCAAAGCGGGGAAGAAGCCTAAGGGCAATTTCACTCCTCCGGCATTGTATTGTCCACCCATGGCATGAGCACCGACAAACCATCCGTTGAACTTCTGGCAGAACCAGTGGCGCAGCTCAGGCTGTACGACCCAATGGCGTAGGGAACTGTGGTCGCCGCCACTCTGCTTCCATGGATTGAGGCCAAAGAACACCTGACCGGTAGTCTTATCACCCAGTCCTACTTCCATGCCGATATTTGGCGTGGTTGTGGCCCAGTAAAGCATGTTGGTTTTGAGGGCAACTTCTTGTGCGCAGGCACGTGGCGTGGGGACGATAGCCATGAACAATGCTATCGCAGTGCTCGGGAACAGGTGAGCCTTTGTCAACGCAACTCTGTGAATTTTCATCTTATCTTGTATCTATTATGTGTTCTGTGTTGTCAGCTAATCATCGAAAAAGGTTGTTATTAACTTATCTTCTTTTCTCTTTCTTACCTTTCGATCATTCAATCAGCTAATACCCTTTTTTATTTTTGTGCAAAATTACAATTTTCTGTGAAAAATAGGCAAAACAGCGTGGTTAATTAAAATTAAATTTAATTGGTGTTTTTTATACCCTTTCTTTATTTGTAAAAGGTTATTGTTTTTAACAAAACAACATTTTCTCCTCTCATGGTAATAGTTAAAAGACAAAGTGATTGAGGATAGTATCTCTTACTGTAGTAAAGAGTTTTGATGATAGATTACGTTATTGTAGTTCTGCGCAATAACATGTAGAGACGAGGGTTATCTCTGCTCTAACAAAGCACAAGATCAAGGCTTATTCTTTGTTAGTTTTTAAATTGATCATATGCAAGTGTAAATATCTGTAATATTGAATACGATGAGTAGATTTTCGGAATTATCCAGCAAACGCAACTATACAATTTTTTTGTGCTGATTTATTGTTGTAAATGTTTGAGCGTATGCGCCATGACAGGAACAGAAAGCGTGAAGGAGCAAAAGTCGCTGACGGCTTGGCACATCTCCACGCCCATCAGTCCGAAGAAGTGCGGAAGAATGAGGATCAACGGGACGAAGAAGAGTCCGCTGCGGGCGGACGCCAGCAGGTTGGCGGCCACTGGCTTGCGGCACGTCTGGGTCAGCATGTTGCTCGTCATGATGAAGCTGTTGAGTGGCAGCGTGCTGATTTGCCAGCGCAGGGCGACGATGCCAATGGCGATGACCTCGGCATCATCGCGAAAGATGCCGATGAGATGATCACTGAGCAGCCAGCCGAAGACCGTGCAGATGATGAGAAAGACTGTGCCGACGGCTATAGTGAACCAATAGGCACGCTTCAAACGGGGGATGAGACGGGCACCGAAGCAGAAGCCACAAAGCGGTTGGAAACCTTGTCCCAAGCCGATGACGACGGCCATGACCATCATCGTGATGCGGTTGACAATGCTCATGGCAGCGATGGCGGCGTCGCCGTAGTTGCCTGCGGCATGGTTGAGCATCATCGTGGCCAGGCAGAGCAGTCCCTGACGGCACAGCGACGGGCTGCCGCCGAAGAAGATTTCCTTGAAGGCGGACCATGAGGGAGAGAAGAGACGGAAACGGATGGCGATGTTCTCTCCACGGCGCGTCATGAAAAAAAGAATGAGGAAGCTCACCACCTGACCGGTCACTGTGGCAAGGGCAGCACCGGCTACGCCCCAGTGACAGACAAAGATGAAGAGCGGATCGAGCCCTACGTTGAGGATTGCACCCGTGACGATGCCCACCATGGCAAACGAGGCGTTGCCCTGAAGACGCAACTGGTTGTTGAGCGTGAGCGAGCCGGTTAGGAATGGCGCGCCAAAGAGGATGATGCCGAGATATTGCCGTGTGTGGGGCAGGATGGTCGGCGTGGCACCTAACAGCAGTGACAGCGGATCGAGAAGCAACCAGCCCATCAGCGTGATCACGGCACCAGCCATCACAGAGAAGCAAAAGCCAGTGGCTGCCATGCGTGCTGCGTTGTCGTGGCGGCGCGCGCCTAACTCGCGTGAGATATAGTTGCCGGATCCGTGCCCAAAGAAAAAGCCGCAGGCCTGCACGAAGAACATCATCGAGAACACCACGCCCACGGCAGCCGTAGACTGTGTGTCGAGCTTACCCACGAAAAACGTGTCCGCCATATTGTACAGAGCGGTGACGAGCATGCTGATGATCGTTGGGATGGCCATCGTCGGGATGACGCGACGGATCGGTGCGGTGGTGAGATAGGTATAGTTGTCTGTTCCTGCGTGCATATTTTTTCTCTTTTTCTTAGCCAGTTCTTATACAGATGAGAAAAAGGCCTTCCGGAATATACCGAAAGGCCTTGAGTGTTATCTCAATTGCAGTTCCACGGGGCAGTGGTCACTGCCGAAGACCTCGTTGTGGATTTCAGCTGCAGTGATACGTGGTTGCAAGCTGTTGGACGTAAGGAAGTAGTCGATGCGCCATCCGGCGTTTTTCTCTCTCGCACGGAAGCGGTAGCTCCACCACGAATATTTCACCTCATCGGGGTGCAGCAGGCGGAAGGTGTCGGTGAAACCGCTGTTGAGCAGCACTGTCATCTTCTCGCGCTCCTCATCGGTGAAGCCCGCGTTGTGGCGGTTGGTCTTGGGATTTTTGATATCGATCTCCTCGTGTGCCACGTTCATATCGCCACAGACGATGACCGGTTTCTTGTTGTTGAGTGCCAAAAGGAAGTTCCGGAAGTCGTCCTCCCACTTCATGCGGTAGTCAAGACGGCGCAGCCCGTCCTGCGAATTCGGCGTGTAGACACAGACGAGATAAAAGTCAGCGTATTCGAGCGTGATGACACGACCCTCGTGATCGTGCTCGTCGATGTCCATGCCATATGCGACGCTCAGCGGCTCCTGACGTGCGAAGATCGCCGTGCCGCTGTAGCCTTTCTTGTCGGCATAGTTCCAGTACGACGTATATCCGGGGAATTGCAGGTCAAGTTGTCCGGCCTGCATCTTCGTTTCTTGCAGACAGAAGAAGTCAGCGTCCAGGTCTTTGAAGTAAGCCTCAAAGCCTTTGCTGATGACTTTGCCATCGTCGTCGGTCTTCGGCTTCATGCAGGCGCGAAGTCCATTGACGTTCCAGGAAATAAATTTCATGCGTTTGTGATTAAAGGGTAATCAAATGATGCCCGACGGGGGGCCTTGTCCGGCCGTGTCGCAGCCCTATATATATAATAAGGTGTACCGATCGGGAAGATGAAGCTCCTACTGTATATAAAATAAGGAGAGCGTGCCTTGTTATTTCACTTTCAGCAGGCTGAGGAACTCCATTCTCGTCTTTGCCGACTCGAAGACACCGCTGTAGGCACTTGTCGTGGTCATGGAGTTTTGCTTTTCCACGCCTCGCATCTGCATACACAGGTGGCGTGCCTCGAGCACAACCATGACGCCTTGTGGTTTGAGCGTCTCGCGGATGCACTGTTCAATCTGCTCCGTCAACCGCTCCTGCACTTGCAGTCGGTGGGAGAAGATGTCGACGACACGTGCGATCTTGCTCAGTCCGGTGATGTAGCCATTGGGGATATACGCCACATGCGCCTTACCGAAGAACGGGAGCATGTGGTGCTCGCACATCGAGAAAAAGTCGATGTCCTTGACGATGACCATCTGGTTGTATTTCTCCTCAAAAAGCGCGTCGGTAAGCACCTTTTTCGGATCCTGAGTGTAGCCGCGAGTGAGCGTCTGCATGGCCTTTGCCACGCGCATTGGTGTTTTGACGAGTCCTTCACGCTCCGGGTCTTCGCCCAGCAAAGTAAGTATGTCTTTATAGTGGTCGGCCAGTTTATCGAGTCCTGGCCGGAATTCTGTTTCTGGATTCATAAAAGTTGAGAGTTGAAAGTTGAGAGTTGAGAGTGAGTTGAGAGTTGAAAGTGAGTTGAGAGTTGAGAGTGAGTTGAGAGTTGATAACTACAATGTTGAATGATGAGTGATAACAATGTTGAGTGTTGAATGATGAATTTCTGTCACCCCAATGGTGCACTTATTTATTCATTATACACTATACATTATACACTATACATTATACACTATACACTATACATTATACACTATACATTATACATTACTCATTATTTAGTTCACCGTGATCTTTCCCTTGACGATGGTAGCGGCCTTATAGCCCATCTTTCTGACGGCACGCAACATCTTTTCGGCCTCTCCGAGCGAACGGTAGTTGCCTACACGGCAGATCCATCGGGGAGAATAGAAGTGAACATATATCGGTTGGTCGGGGAAACGCATCTTGATAGCGTTGCCTGCCTGTTGAGCTTTCATCTTATCGGCGCGCGTGTTGCCGCCAGCGAAGGCCTGAACACGATATCCGGTGACCTTACGGCTGCCACGCATCACCTTCTTGCGCATGTCGATGGTTGGTATCGACATCTCGTCGTCGTCCTGCTGGTGAGCCTGGCTTCTGCGCTCGCTCTCCAATTTCTTTTTATAGGCTTCTGCCTCGCGAGCCCATTGCGCTCTTTTCTCTGCCTCTACGCTCTCAGCCCTGGCCTTAGCTTCCTGGGCAGCCTGCTGGCGTGCTAAAGCCTCGGCTTCCTGTTTCGCCTTGGCGGCCTCTTCCTGCCGGCGTATCTCGGCGAGTTGCTCTTCTTTCTTGGCAGCTTCAGCAGCTGCCTCAGCCTTTTTCTGTTCGGCTGCGACGGCAGCGCGTCGGGCAGCCTCCGTGTTTTTATTCGTTTGTGTGGAAGTCTTCTTTCCCAGTGCCAGGGCTGCTTTTTGCTCAGCTTTCTTGGCTCGGTCGATGGTGCTCTGCTGTTGCGGGACAGCAGTCTTGCTTCCTACCGTCTTTGCCTGCGCACTTATCTTCGTGCCCGGCGTAATGTTGTTTGGTGTGGTGGTATTCTTTTCCGGGGACGAAGACGCATTGCCGTTGACGAGATCTGTGATGGTCTTGCTCTGCGTCACAGTGATCTTACCTTCCCCCTGCCTTTGCTGTTGCAGATGTCCAAGGAAGGTCTGTGCATGCATCGGGGTCATGCCCAATGTCAGCATACCGATAATCCCCAAGATCAGTCTCTTCATAATTGTCGTTGTAATAGTCAGGAATCAGAGAAGAGGCACGCCTTCACCCCCACAATAGGGGTGAAGGCCGTCCTGGTTCTCTCATTCCTGATAGATAGAAAATTACTTCCAAGCGTCGATGATAGCCTTGAAGTCTGCGCACTTCAGAGAAGCACCGCCGATCAGGCCGCCGTCGATGTCAGGCTTAGCGAAGAGCTCCTTAGCATTGCCGGGCTTGCAGCTTCCACCGTAGAGGATGGTTGTGTCCTCAGCAGCCTCTTTGCCGTACTTCTCAGCGACGATGCTACGGATGTAAGCGAGCATCTCCTCAGCCTGGTCGCTGGTAGCCGTCTTGCCTGTGCCAATAGCCCAGATCGGCTCGTAAGCCAGCACGATGTTCTTCCACTCCTCAGCAGAGAGGTTGAACACACTGCCGTCGAGCTCAGCCTTGACGACCTCGTTCTGCTTGTTGGCCTCACGCTCTTCGAGAGTCTCGCCGCAGCAGAAGATCACCTTCAGACCATTAGCGAGTGCCAGCTGAACCTTCTCTTTCAGGATCTCAGCTGTCTCGTGATAGTACTGACGACGCTCGCTGTGACCCAGGATGACATACTGTGCACCGGTAGACTTCACCATAGCGGCAGAGACCTCACCAGTGTAAGCGCCCTTCTCCTTGTCAGCGCAGTTCTCAGCACCGAGAGCTACGACATTCTGATCCAGGACCTCAGCGACCTTAGCCAAGTGGATGAACGGAGTGCAGACGATGACACCACAGTTAGGTTTGTCAGCAGCACATGCCTCGTTGATCTCTTTTGCCAGGGCGATGCCCTCCTGCAGGTTCTCGTTCATTTTCCAGTTGCCTGCAACGATTTTCTTTCTCATTTTACGTTTCCTTTCTATTAATAATAAGTTAAACAGTTGTTGTTGTATCTGATTTTCTTTTTCCTTCTGCCAAGCTTTGAGCCATTTGGTCCAAGCCCACAGTCTGTCAGCGAGCGTGAGCAGGAACAGCGGCAGGATAAACCAAATGGCAACCTTTGCCATCGTGCCGGCTGCCGTGTGCCCGTCGGGCTGTCCGATGGGCAACTTATTGATGTCACCGTGCAGGTCAGCTGCGTCAGGGAGGTCGTTATGGCTCCACTTGCGCAGGATCGTGCCGTTTTTGATAAGCATCAGTCCTGGATTGCTGCGGATCATCGTCTTGAGTGTGGTGCCGTCGGTGAGCAGGAAAGGATATTCCGCGCCCGTGATGTCTTCCCAGTGCTTGATGTCCTTGTCGCCCGAAGCTGTCAGACAGTAAAAGGGGATATGTCTGTCAATGCAATACTCATAGAGCTGGTCGATGGCGCCAAAGTTGCCGTCGTCGGCAGTGCTCAGGTCGGGAGCGATAAGCAGGAAGGTATATCCGCGGCGGTCGAGGATGCTGTCGGTGAGGTCGTCGCCCGCGCGCGACTGTATCGAGAAGTCGTGGATCGGCGGCACATAGCCCTCTGCGGTCTGCACGGTCTTGGAGTCGATGAACTTCCAAGTGGAGTCGGGATAGTTGTCAAGGGTGAACTCTTTCTTCACACCGTTCTTTTCAAGGATGAATGTTGTCTCGAATTGGGGTTGCGGCGCGCCGGGAGGAATCTCCATACCTTTCTTGATGTTCACGCCGACATGATAGGGACGGAAGTCAAAGACAGGCAGCTTATAGAGGCAGTAGGTGCTTGTGACGAGGATGAAGATGATGGTGTAGTTGACGGCTATCCACTGGTTGGGCTTCGAGATAAACCGATACATGCAGAGCGGTTTCCGCCACAGCAGCACAGCGCACGCCGTCAGCACAATGTTCTTCAGCAGTGATTCGGTGTTGGTCAGATGGATGGCATCGCCGAAGCAACCGCAGTCCTTGACAGGATTGGCAATGACGAGCCACAATGTGATCAGCGTCATCACCGCCATAAAGGCGAGGATGATCTTTGAGGTCATCCGCCGGTGAATGGCAAAGACCATGAAGATGCCCATGCAAAACTCTAGTCCGGCAAGCAGCACAGCTGCCGAAATGAGCAGATAGTCGGGCAGAGCACCTGCCAAGCCGATGGCCTCCAGATAGTCCTGCATCTTGTAGAGCGTGCCCAACGGGTCGATGGCCTTGACATAGCCGGAGAAGATAAAGGTCAGCCCAACAATAAACCGGGCTATGTTGACGAGGATGGTCGTCAGCATGCTTTGCCAGCGCGAGGTAGCGCGGGCTTGTGTTTGGAGCTGTATGTTGTCTTCTTTGTCGGTCATGGCCAAGTGTTGCGTATGAAAAGCGAATGTAGGATCTTATCGGGCAGTGACGAAAGCGCCGGGTCTATGCTTTCTCTATCGGCTGTTTCGTGCGGATGGCACCGAAGACCGCATAGTTGATGATGTCGTAGTAGTTGCTGTCGATGCCTTCCGAGACGAGTGCTTTGCCCTGGTTTTCTTCGAGTTCTTTGACACGTTCTATCTTTGTGAGGATGAAATCGGTGTAGCTCGTGACGCGCATGTCTCTCCACGCCTCGCCATAGTCGTGGTTCTTGCGCTTCATCAACTCGAAAGCCTCGTGGGCATAGTGGTCGTAGAGCTTCAGCGCCTCATCAGGTGTGGTGTCGATGGTATCGGCGAAACCCTCCTTGAGCTGTATGAGTCCAATGATGCCATAGTTGATCAGCGCGATGAACTCCGGTCTGATGCCCTCGCCGACAAGACTTTCTTTAGTGATCTCAAGTGTACGGATGCGCTTGGCTTTGATAAAGAGCTGGTCGGTAAGCGAAGAAGGACGGAGCATACGCCATGAGGCACCATAGTCATGTAGCTTCTTGGCAAAGAGCTGTCTGCACTCTGCCATGACATCCTGGAACTGCCTTTCTGTTTCCTGCACGGTTGTACTCATTATTATATAATGTGCTAAGTTTCTGCAAAGTTACAGAATAAAATCGAGAAACAGAAAGAAAAGAAAACAAAAAAGCCCTTCCCTAACCCTCCCCGAGGGGAGGGGATTGCAATCCCCTCCTAACACCCCTTGGAAGTAATCACTCCCCTCTCCATGGAGAGGGGTACGGGGGTGAGGCTGTGTACGGGGGTGAGACTGTTATATCATTTTGGCGCAGGCATTGCCGGCGACGACGGCGAGCAGTCCCAACGCCACGCTCAGCCCTAAGTAGAGGGCGAGGTAGAGATAGTCTCCGTCGTGCGTGAGTGCCGTGCTCTCGTTCATGAAGGTGGAGAAAGTGGTGAAGCCGCCACAGAAGCCTGTGGTCAGAATGAGCTTCACCGACGGCGACATCCAACCTCCTGCCCAGTTGAGACCGGACAGGAAGCCGATGATCAGACAACCGAGAATGTTGACAGCAAACGTGCCAAAGGGAAAGCTCAGTGGTATCAGCACTTGTATGAGCTTGGACACCACAAAGCGACAGCCGCCACCCAAGAAGCTGCCGCAGCCCACGAGCATGAAGTCTTTCAGCATTTCTCACCCTCCTCACAGTGTGTGTCGGCGCCGGGCATTGTGTAAGTCTCCTGATAGATCATGTGGAGCAACTGCAATCCGGTCTTCGTCTTGAAGATGTTTTTGCGCGCCGCCTCAATGCCGTGCTGCGAGATATGGTCTTCGTAGAGGTTGACAAGGAAGTCTGCCTCCACGAGGATCTGATAGTCCGGTGCGTCTATGTTCTTGTAGGTGTGGTGATGGGCGATGAGCCAGCAGATGCGCTCGATGTCGGCCTCGTCGTAGTGCATGTCTTCGAGGATGGCGCGTGCCGGTGCTGGTCCCTCCTGCTCCTGGTATTTACCGTTGCTGCTGCCGTATTTTGCCTCAGCGGGATGGATGCCGATGTCGTGAAGTACGGCTGTTGACTCCAAGACAAAGAGCGTGTGGGCGTCCAGCCCTTCGGCACGGCCGATGAGTTGCGCAAAGCGGTGTACCTTCAGCAGATGTTGTATGCGCATGGGATCACCAGCGTCGTAGGTAATGATGCGCAGAGTGAGGGCATCGATAATTTTTTGTGTCTCTTCCATATTTCTCAAATTAATTTGTCAAACTGATCGATGATTTGTTCCGCCCCTGCCTCTTCCAGTTCTTCGCGCGAGCCATTGCCGTAGGTCACGCCGCAGGTGTGGGCCCCTGCATTGCGCCCCATGAGAATGTCGAAGCGCGTGTCGCCCACGACAAGCGTATCCTCAGGCTTACAGCCGGTGGATTGCAGGATCACGTTGACAGGCTCGGCATCGGGTTTAGCATGCGTCACGTCGTCTGCTCCCACCAAGGCGCAGAGCCAATCGTCGATGCCATACTCCTGGGCAAAGCCTTGCAGCGACTCATGACAACGGCTGCTGGCCAGCGCGATGAGCCGTCCATGCTCATGGAGCGTGCGAAGCGTGTCAAGGACACCGGGAAACGGCGGTACGGCACCCGGACGGTTGTTACGTTGGAAGATGTCGCGGTAGACGGTGGCGCAGCGGTCTGCCGTAGCGTCGTCGACATGGCAGGCCACGGCGAAGCATTGCTCCAGTGGCAGTCCGATGGTGGCGGCGTAGGCATCTTCCGACGGCTGATCCATGTTCAGTTCACGGCATGTGTCCTGCATGGTCTTGACGATGAGATGCTTGGAGTCGCCCAACGTACCGTCGAAGTCGAAGATGTATAAGGAAGGCTCAACAAGCTCTCCTGGCTCTCCAGGCTCTCCAGCCTCACCCCCGAACCCCTCTCCGAGAAAAGGAGGAAAAGCCTCACCCCCGAACCCCTCTCCCAAGGAGAGGGGAGTAGTTACTGAGATAAACGGAGTATTATAGGAGGCCGACTTATCAGGTTCCTTATTACTGTGTTTCGGTTTACCATTATGTTGTTGCGTATCTATCATCTGTTTCTTTCTATTCTTGGGTGTTATGTTCTTAGGGTGTTAGTAGGGGCGGGCCACGGCGAGCCGCCCCTACACAAAACCGTGCGATCAACCGCAGGCTGGTTTCGCCAGAGTAATCACTCCCCTCTCCTTGGGAGAGGGGTTCGGGGGTGAGGCGTTCACTCCCCTCTCCTTGGGAGAGGGGTTCGGGGGTGAGGCGTTCACTCCCCTCTCCTTGGGAGAGGGGTTCGGGGGTGAGGCGTTCACTCCCCTCTCCTTGGGAGAGGGGTACGGGGGTGAGGCATTAACTTTACTTCATACAGATCTGTTCTTCTGTCGAGCAGGTTACGTACCGAACCGTAGGTGTGGAGCTGACTGAGGCGGTTGAGATCCACGTCGGCCACGAGGATCATCTCGGTGTTGGGCGTAGCCTCGGCACGCCGGCCGTCGTTGGGGAAGGGGAAGTCGCAGGGCGTGAAGACAGCGCTCTGAGCATACTGGATGTCCATGTTGTGCACACGCGGCAGGTTGCCCACACTACCGGCGATGGCCACATAGCATTCGTTCTCGATGGCGCGGGCCTGGGCGCAGATGCGCACACGGGCGTAGGCGTTCTGTGTGTCGGTCATAAACGGCACGAAGAGGATCTGCATACCTTGCGCTGCCAACAGACGGGTGAGCTCAGGAAACTCCACATCGTAGCAGATCACCACACCAATCTTTCCGCAGTCGGTGTCGAAGGTGCGGATGGCATTGCCGCCATTGAGTCCCCAGCACTTCACCTCGTCGGGGGTGACATGGATTTTCTCGTACATCTCGTCAGTGCCGTCACGGCGGATGAGGAAGCCCACGTTGTAGAGGCCACCGTCGTCCTTGACGTAGGGCATGGAGCCCGTGATGATGTTGATGTTATAGCTGATGGCGAGCTCTCGGAAGCGGTCGCGGATCTTCTCGGTATACTTAGCCAGCGCACGTATGGACTCCGCCTCGCCGAGATTGTTGTAGCGTGCCATGAGCGGAGCGTTGAAATATTCGGGGAAGAGGATGAAGTCACTCTTATAGTCCGACACCGAGTCTACGAAGAACTCCACCTGCTCGAAGAGCTCGTCGATGCTGTTGTAGGGTCTCATCTGCCACTGCACCATGCCGATGCGCACGGTAGGCTTGCGCTCCACCTTCTGGTCGCGCTTGGGTTCATAGTAGATATTGTCCCACTGTAGCAGGCAGGCGTTATGCTTCGACTCCTCGTCGTTGGGTAGATAGTTGCGGATGATGCGGCGCACGTGGAAATCGTTGCTCAGCTGGAAGTTCAGCACGGGGTCGTAGATCTCGCGCGAGCGCACCTTCTCGATATACTCTTTTGGTCGCATGGTGTCGGCGTATTTGTGATAGTTGGGGATACGCCCGCCAAACATGATAGCCTTGAGGTTGAGTTTCTCGCAGAGCTCCTTGCGATACTCATACATGCGTCGGCCGAGTCTGAGACCACGGTAGTCGGGATGGATAAACACCTCGATGCCATAGAGGATATTGCCGTTGGGGTTGTGGGTGTTGAAGGTCTCGTTGCCTGTCACCTGTGCATAGGTATGGTCGCCCTTGACCATGTCGTAGTCTACGATGATGCTCAGCGCACAGCCCACGATCTTTCCGTCGGCGATGACCACCACCTGTCCTTCGGGGAAGATCGTAATGAGTTTCTTGATCTGAGCATGGGTCCAGAACTCATCGCTGTCGCCATAGATACGCTTAAAAGAGCCTGCCAGCTGGTCATAGTCTTCCATGCGCAGCGTGCGAAGCTCTACCTTGTTGATTTGATGTGTCGTTTCCATTGTTTTTGACGCTTAAGACGGCACTGCCGTACTGTAATCCTTTCACCTTGATTATGCTTGCAAAGATAACCAATAATATTAAGACCGCAAAATCAGAAAGATGAAATTATCAAACGGCACAATATTGAAATGTCCGTCTCTCTTTTGGCTGCATAGGGACAGGGGGTTGTTTTCGCACCTTATTCGCCCTTTGGAGCATATCGTCCTCCTCTCTTTTGTGGAGATGGACTATGGGGTGAGGCTGCGGGTTTAGTACGTCTCGATGTCCTCATCTTTCACTTCTTCTGTGGTGAGCTTCTGATGTGTCGTCCTTGTCTGTGTTGGCAATAAGCGCTGTATGAGCACGGCAAACGGGTTCTTGGCATTGCCTGCTGTTGGTAAACAGACGACAAAGATCTAAACTAGCAAGAGGGGTGGAAGACACAATAAGATTGTCATATAAACTGATAATTTTCGGCCTCTATTTTGGCGTTTCTTATGACCGGGATCTATCTTGGCCGGAAATTCGCGAATTTTCGGATTGCTTTTATATAGTATTGATATATAGTGACTTATGAATAGGGTGTAAAGATAATGGTATAAGAAAACCCTTGTTGATGCCTGTTTCTACGTTTTTTTCTCGATAAAACAAGTGCTTTGACTCGATAAAACAAGTGGTTTGACTCATAAAAACAACCGAGATGACTCGTAGAAACAACTGAGATGACAAGCAGAAACCACTGAGATGAGCGGGAACCGACGCTGAGGATGTCGTTTCAGAGCCATTGCCTTTTCTAGAATGAAAGCTTGCGATGAGGGTGTTTTGTCAATGTTTTTGGATGCGCCTGCTGCTTATGTGAGGATGCTTGCACGGAAACGCAAAGAGCACAGAAAAGGTTTCATGCCCCAAATGGAGCATGAAGCCTGACTCGTCGTCTTGTTTAATCGCACTACATCGTCACCTGCTTCAGATTCTCCTGTTTTCGCCACTTTTTCGAGGTCAAGAGATTAGTTATCATGCGGGGGTTAGGGTGGACGATTAGTTACCATGCGGGGGTTAGGGTGGGGATGAACCCCACCCCTACGAACCCACCATGTACATCCAACGTAAGGGCGTTTTTTATCCCCATAAAAGCAAAGGGAAATAACATCGTCATCAAATGTACATCCAACGTAGGGGTGGGGTTTATCCCCACCCTAACCCCGCAAAACATATGATTGGGTCGATATAGTCGCCTGTCTTGGAATTTAGTTGTCCTACTGACGAAAACAAGAAAGAACACAAAAAAGGCTTCATGCCCCAAATGGAGCATGAAGCCTAATTTGTCGTCTTGTTTAATCGCACTACATCGCCACCTGTTTCAGATTCTCCTGTTTTCGCCACTTTTTCGAGGTCAAGAGATTAGTTATCATGCGGGGGGTTAGGGTGGACGATTAGTTACCATACGGGGGTTAGGGTGGGGATGAACCCCACCCCTACGAACCCACCATGTACATCCAAGTAGGGGCGTTTTTTATCCCCATAAAGGCAAAGGAAAATAATGCGGTATCAAAATGTACATCCAGCGTAGGGGTGTTTTTTATCCCCATAAAAGCAAAGGAAAATAATGCGGTCATCAAATGTACATCCAATGTAGGGGTGGGGTTTATCCCCACCCTAACCCCGCAAAACATATGATTGGGCCGATATAGTCGCCTGTCTTGGAATTTGGTTGTCCTACTGACGAAAACAAGAAAGAGCACAAAAAAGGCTTCATGCCCCAGAATGGAGCATGAAGCCTGACTCGTTGTTTTGTTTAATCGCACTACATCGCCACCTGTTTCAGGTCTTTCTCCATGGAGCTGGTGCCGCAGTAGACCGAGTAGTGGTGCTCAGGATTCCAGCGCATGGTATTCGTGGCGGCATCCCAGAGCTCGAAGGTACGCTCGTTGAGTGGGATGACGACCGTCTTCTTCTCCCCAGCTTTCAGGCTGACGCGCTGGAAGGCACGCAGACTCTTGATAGGGCCGTCGGTGTCGTCGTTGTCACGAACGTAGACTTGCACGGTCTCGTCACCGTCGCGCAGCCCCGTGTTCTCGACATCTACGATGAGCTTGCCGCCGATCTTACCCGACTTCTCCAGTCGTGGCTGTCCCAATCGGAACTGGGTGTAGCTCAGTCCGTAGCCGAAGGGATAGAGGGCGTCGCCCTTGAAGTAACGATAGGTGCGGTCTTTCATGTCGTAGCTCTCGAAAGGCGGCAGCTGCGAGGTGCTGCGATAGAAGGTCACGGGGAGCTTGCCCGAGGGGTTCACCTTGCCGAAGAGCACGTCGGCCACTGCCGTGCCGCCTTCCTGGCCGGGGTACCACGCCTGGAGAATCGCCTGACAACGGTTGGCTTCGGGAGCCAGTGCGATGGCAGCGCCCGAGCAGTTGACCATGATGATCTGCTTGCCGGCATCGTGCAGGGCAGCGATCAGTCCGCGCTGTACTTTCGGCAGCTCGATGTTTGTGCGGTCTCCTCCCGAGAAGCCTTCGATGTGCACGGGCATCTCCTCGCCTTCGAGGGCTGGCGAGATGCCGCCGACGTAGATCACCTTGTCGATGCCCTTGAGTTGTTTGATCGTTGCGGTGTAGTCTACCGGCTTCTCGATACCGAAGTTGATCTTTAGGTCAGCGTTCCACGTTTTCACGTAGTTGAAGTCCACCCGGATGTCGTAGCTCTTGCCCGCCTCTACTTTCAGCACGGTATGGGTGGGCATCGTGCGCCAAGTGTGCATTTGTTGCTTGCGCTCGCCGTTGACATACACCTCGAAGTGTCCGCAGCCCTCAACGTCAAGTGCTACCTCGCCGCTCTGTTTAGGATAGAACGTCGTGGAGTAGCGGGCAGAGAAATCCTGGACTTTCACGCCCGGCGCAAAGTTGTGCATGCCCGCTGTGGTCACGGCGATGGGCTGAGTATAATATTGTGTGGAGACGGCTTTGCCCTCGCGCTCGGTGTTGTTCCAGAACTCGCCTTTGAGTCCTGTGGTCTTTCCGGCACGGCACTGGGTGAACAGCGGGTCGATGACCTTGTCGGCAGTGAGGTCACAGCCTTTGATATAGACCAGATTTTTATAGTGACTGCGCAGTCCGTCGAGGATGTCGATGGTGTGTGTCGGCGTGCCATTGTAGTTGCCCCACATCATCGGGCGGTTGTCGGCGTTGGGTCCGATGACGGCAATGCGCTCATGGCTCTTTGGGTCGAGGGGCAGGATGTTGCCGCTGTTCTTCAGCAGCACGAGCGACTGTCGTGCCATGTCGAGCGAGAGCTGTGCGTGCTGCTTGCTGGATACGACGGAGAAGGGGATGCGGCTCCACGAAACGAGTTTCTGATCGTCCATCTCACCGAGGTCGAAACGTCCTTCGAGCAGGCGGATCACATGCTTGTCAACCTCCTTCTCGCTGATGAGTCCTCGGCGCACGGCGTCGGGCAGACTCTTGTAGGCATAGTTGTATCCGCACTCCACGTCGGTACCAGCGAGTGTGGCGCGTGCCGAGGCGTGAGTGGCGTCGCTCGACACCTTATGGCTTGACCAGATGTCGCTCACGGCACCGCAGTCGCTCACCACGATGTGCTTGAATCCCCACTCGTCGCGCAGGATCTGTTGCAGCAGGCGGTTGTTGGAGCAGCAGGGCTCGTCGTCGACGCTCTGATAAGCACACATCACCTCGCGCACGTCGGCATCCTGGACGAGCGACTTAAACGCGGGCAGATAGGTCTCCCACAGGTCGCGTGGCGAGACGTCATTGATGTTGGCCGTGTGGCGTGTGCTTTCGGGACCGCTGTGTACGGCATAGTGCTTGGCGCACGCCCAGAGCTTGCGGTAGCGCGCCGAGTCGGGACCTTGCAGACCGCGCACGACAGCGCAGCCCATCACGCTTGTCAACCACGGATCCTCGCCGTAGGTCTCCTGACCACGGCCCCATCGTGGGTCGCGGAAAATGTTGACATTGGGTGTCCAGACCGAGAGACTATGGAACTTCTCCACGTCGCCGCCCATGGCCAGCCGGTGATGATATTGTGCCCGCATCTCGTCGCTGGTGGCTGAGAAGACACGATAGAGCAAGTCGGGATTGAAAGATGAGGCCATGGCGACTGGTTCGGGAAAGACCGTCACGCCACCGAGGTTGGCGACACCGTGGAGCGCTTCGCTCCACCAATAAAACTTCTTGATGCCCAACCGCGGGATGGCGGGACTCTCGTCGAGCATCAGAGAGGCTTTCTCCTCAAGGGTCAGACGGCCACAGAGATCCACGGCACGCTGGTGGGCAGAGAGGTTGGGGTCTTGATAAGGGAGCTTTTGTGCGCTCACGCCAGTGGCGCAGAGGCAGAGAACTCCCAACAGAATGTGTTTTAGTGTCATGTCTTTAGTTGTTATGGTTATTTTTCTTGATTGCTTCTGCAAAGATAGCTGTTTTTTGCCAAACAGCTCTTGTCTCATGTAACCAATACTTTGCACTGTGTTGCTTTGCTTGTGGAACGCTTGCAAAAAAACGGGTTGCTGGTTAATATTATTATTACCGGCAAGAGACGAGGGTACTGGAGGTGACGCGTCCCGCTTCACAAAACCATATAACATTGCAAGAGATCATTGCGACGCAAGACGGTCGCCTCCACATGGCTTTGTAAGACGGGTGTCTCTATGACGAATACAGGAAAAACCAAAAGAGCAGAGACGACGAATGCTTTGTCGGACCATCATAAGAGGAGTGGGAGAAGTAAGATAGGATGCACTCGGGAATAGAAAATAAAGCCCGGGCTTTATTTTCTTATTCCACTCGTTTTCACTATCTTTGCAAGTAGAAACAAAATGCAGTCACTATGAGCGCAGATTACATGCATGTACCTTATGGCATCGCTGACTTCGAGCAGGTGCGAAAAGAAGATCTTTACTTGGTTGACAAAACCATGTATTTCGAGAAGATGGAGAGGGCAGGACACTTCCTTTTCCTGGCGCGTCCGCGCCGCTTCGGCAAGAGCCTCTTCTTGGACATGCTGGAATCGTATTACGACATCAACCAGAAGGACAACTTCCAAGAGTTGTTCAGAGGGCTGTATGTCGCTGACCATCCGACAAAGGAGCAAGGACAGTTCCAAGTGCTGCACCTTGACTTCTCTGCAGTAGGCAGTGATTTGGACAATCTCTACGAGAACTTCAACCGGTATCTTACTCAGCGCTGTATATTGTTTGCCCAGAAATACGCTGCTTACTATCCTGATGGCTTTGTAGAGGAGTTACAAAGCCAGGGGAACGGGATGGCAATGCTCAACTGGATTAATGGCGTCTCTCATGAACTAAGACTTAATCTCTACCTCATCGTCGACGAATACGACAACTTCACCAACAACGTGCTCAACGTGAAGGGACAGCGGGCTTATCATGAGCTCACCCACGGCACCGGCTTCTACCGCGACATTTTCAAGCTCTTCAAGCCAATGTTCCACCGCATCATCATGCTTGGCGTCTCACCCATTACGCTCGACGATCTCACCAGTGGCTACAATATCGCACTGAACATGAGTCTCGATGCACGCTTCAACCAGATGCTCGGCTTCTCGGAGGAAGAGGTACGCCAGATGATCCGCTACTATAAGGAGGTGGGGGCCATCGGTGAGGACAAGACCGAGGACGACATCATCGCCGACATGAAGCCGTGGTACGACAACTACTGTTTCGCAAGAAGAAGTTTCGCAACAGATCCTAAGATGTTTAATAGCGACATGGTGTGCTATTATATGAGTACACTTGTCGATACCGGTTATCGTCCTGAAGACCTTGTGGATCCTAACACGATGACAGACTATGGCAAGCTGAAGCGACTCATAGAGATAGACAGAATGGAAGAGAGCCGCCTCAGCACCATTCACGAGATCGCAGAGAAGGGATATATCTTAGGCACTGTCGTCAGCCATTTTCCTGCCGAACGGATCATGGACTATGACAATTTCGTTAGCCTGCTTTACTACTATGGCATGCTGACCATAGGCGGCGTGCGCGGTGAGACGCTGAAACTGATCATCCCCAACAACAATGTGCGCATCCAGTACTATCAATACATGTTTGATGAATATCAGAATATCAACGCGCTTCCCACTGCCGCATTACGAAGTGTCTATGACAGTGCAGCACTTGACGGCGACTGGCACCCGCTGATAGAGTTTATCTGCAAGGCTTATCACGACACCACTGCCATCCGCCAACTCATCGAGGGCGAGCGCAACCTGCAAGGCTTCATGAATGCCTACCTCACGCTGACCAACTACTATCAGGTGGCGCCCGAGATGGAGTTTTCCCACGGCTATTGCGATTTCTTCCTGCTGCCCAACTACCTCACCTATCCGATGGTGGCGCACAGCTATATCCTGGAACTGAAATACTTGAAGGCCGACGCTACCGAGGCGGAGGCCGAGAAGCAATGGTCCGAGGCTGTAGAGCAGATCAAGACCTACGCGGCCGACAAGAAGTTACAGAGCATGCTCCACGGCTCCACGCTCCACCCAATCGTGATACAGATCAAAGGCTACGACCTCGTGAAGTATGAGGAGATTAAAGCTTGATAAACGAAAGTACTGAAAATATTCTCAATATTCGGTTATATTCTTGATACCATCGGAGATGGTGCGTTAAGAGAAAAACGATAGCTGTCAGTTAACGCTCCGCTACGCGGAATAAAGAAAATAACCGAATATATAGAATATTTTCTCGTAGTCGGTTATCCTTGTAGGGGCACATAGCCGCCCAAAACCCGCAAGACTAAAATTAGTTATCAAAATTGACAGCCCGAAAACTTGCATTCTATCGAAGTTTGCTGCACAAAAAACCTGCATTCTATCGAAGTTTGCAACGCGAGAACTTGCATTCTATCGAAGTTTACAACGCGAAAACTAACATTCTATCGAAGTTTACAACACGAAAACTTGCATTCTATCGAAGTTATGTTTATTTTGTAGTTGATGTAAGACCATGAGTATCCAGCGCTTGGTCTTCTTTTAACGCGTCACCTTCGATGGCATAAAGAATATCAACGAATATAGAGAATATAAAAGACATATCACGTATATCGTGGCATTAAAAAGGCCGGCAAGAAATTGCCGGCCTTTATTGTATTTAGATGACTGTTTACTTTGCAGGTGTAGGAACAGCCACGATCTCATTGTTCTTGCCTTGGAGAGCCTTGTTGTTGTTGACCTCATCCTCAGGGATAATCCACAGCATGATCTTGGACTCTGCCGGGATGTTGTAGGTAACACTGGCTTCGTAGTTAGCACCACGACGGTCGATAGGTTTCTTCAGACGCATGATGTCGAAGTAAGAGAAACCCTCACCCCAAAGCTCTACACGACGCTGGAACCATACAGCTTCCTGCACGCCTTCTGCCGTCGTAGCATTGCAGGTGTAGTCGGGATCACGATACGTGCGGACAAAGTCCTCAAGGATCTTCTTACCGCCGGCAACATCGCCACTCATAGCCTTAGCCTCTGCCTGAATGAGAATCATCTCCTCCACACGCATCAAAGGCACGTCGCAGGCGTTGGTCTCATTGCCATACTTATTCTGGTATGCACCGAACTTCACGTTCAGATAAGGCACTTTCCACAAAGCGAAGAGATGATCGTCGTCCTTGCTGGTGCTGCTGAATACGTAGACTTGCTTACCAGTGTTGATCAGATAGTCGGGATTAACGATAGGAGAGTTGAGCTTGCTGTCAAGCCACCAGCCCTTGCGCACGTCAGTGGAAGGAATCTCATTCCACAGCTTGCTGTTGATGGCACGGTAAGCATACGACGGAGAATAACCATTACCCGTGAAAGAGCTCATCATAGACGGGAAGTTCAAGATACCTGTCTGTACAATGTCACTGGTCTCGTTGACATCCATACCCCAGATCCAGTTGCTGGCAGAGATGTCGTTGAAGCCCGGCTGAGCAGCATCTTCACGGCTCAGCGGAGTGTAACCCTCAGCAGCCTTTGCTGCATCATCGGCAGCAGCTTTCCAGTTCTGCATGACCAGTTCTGTGCGGGCACGAAGACCGTAAGCCACCTGCTGGTCAATGTCGGCCTTACCGCTTCGGCTTGCGCCATCCAGCAGGGTGACGGCATTGTTCAAGTCATCCATGATAAAGTCATAGACATCCTTGACAGTGGCACGGGGGTTGTCAGAAGCCTGCTCAGCAGTGGTGGTCTCTTTGACAATAGGCACGCAGAGCGCATCCTCGTGACCTTTGTAAGTGAACTGGTACATCTGAGCCAGATTCAGATAGCAGAAGGCACGCATGGCCAGAGCCTTGCCACGAGCGGCAGCAGCTGCACTGTTGTCTTTGTAAGAACTTTCTGTAGCAGAAATGATGGCGTTGGCCTGAGAAATGTTCTTATACTGCTGGTTCCAAAGGAAGTAAGTGATATCGCTCTTGTCCGTGCGGTCGTTGAAGCGCAGATTGTTGCGGTACCAGTTATAACCTGTGTTTGGAGAAACCTCGTCCTCTCCGGCATTGTCCATCATCATCATGGTAGAAGCATAGCCAAAGTCATAGTGACGTGTAGCGCCTGCCCAACTGGTGATAGCCTCAGCCTCGATCATGTTGGAGTACATACCCTTGACCAGACCATCGAGAGAAGAAGCGTTGCTCTCCAGCTCCCCTTTGGTTAGTGTACTTCCCTGAGGCTCTGTGTCCATGCTTTCTGTGCAACTGCTGGCAGTAAGAGCCAAGGCAGCTACCACAGCAGCGGAATAGATATATTTAAATGTCTTTTTCATTGTTGTCTTTCTTTTTATCTACTAAATCTTAGAACTTCACGGTTACGCCGCCACTGACAGTGCGCAGGGCAGAATAGTTCATACCCGTGGCAGAGCTGTAAGACTGGCGGGGATCCAAGCCCTTGCGCTTAGCGAAGAGAGCTACGTTGTCAGCCGTGAAATAGAGGCGCAGACCTTTCAGGCCAATTCTGTTGACCCATGTACGTGGGAAGTTATAACCGAACGAGATATTGTCGATGTCGAGATAGTTCGAGCTGACAAGGAAACGGTCGGATGTAGCATTGGCATACTGATCGTCAGAATCGACACGAGGAATGTTGCTGTTAGGATTCTTCTCGCTCCAAGAGTTGAGGATATCCTTGTGCCAGCCTGAGCCAGCCTCGTTAGCTGATCCGGCGTGCATCAAACTCTGATAACCCCAGTCGCGGCACTTGCCGCCAAGCTGGTAAGATGTGCTGATGGAGAAGTCGAAGCCGTAGGCAGCCACCTTGACACCGAAACCGCCATAGACATCGGGCAGACGATCGCCGAGCTCATACTGAGTAGCTGTAGCCCAGTTGGCAGTCTTCTTCACGCCCGTAACCTTGCCGTTGGCATCAGTCTGGTCGACATAATACAGAGCCTGACCCTTTTCTGCTGTCTCGCCATCGACGAGGCTGGCCTTGTCAGCATCAGAACCTGTGTAGACACCGGCGAACTTGCGCATGTAGTAGTTGTACATACTTCCGCCCTCACGATAGAGGCTCGTGCCGTCGATCCAACGTCCCTTGAGCTCAGGAGCGAGCTTCTCGATGCGGTTGGTCATTGTGGTGGCGTTAGCATAGAGGCTGACGGTGATGTCCTTGGTCTTGTAGACATCGGAGTTCAAGTCAAACTCAAAGCCGAAGTTACGTACCTTGCCGACATTCTTCGGGAAGTAGGCATAACCGTTGGACACAGCGACCGGCATGTAGTAGAGCAGGTCGTCGGTAGTACGATTGTAGTACTCCACGCTACCGCTGAGCTTACCGTTCCAGAAGTTGAAGTCGAAACCAGTGTTGAACGAATAAGAAGTCTCCCAAGTGATATCGGGATTACCCTTGACATACAAAGCTGTTGCAGCCTCGTCGTTGAGGTTCACCACACGGTAGATATCCTCGTAAGGATAGTAGTTGGGGCTTGAGCTGCCCTGAAGCAAGAGGTTGTCGTTACCTTGTACACCGTAGCTGATCTTGTATTTCAGGAAGGTCAACCAATCCTTTGTCGGCTGCATGAAAGCCTCCTTGCTGATAACCCAGGCGGCACCAACGCTGCCGAAGTCACCCCAGCGGCTGTCCTTGGCGAACCGGGAAGAACCGTCGCGACGGTAAGATACGCTGGCGAAGTACTTCTCATCGTAGTTGTACTGCACACGGCCGAACCAGCCACGTGTAGAGTAGCGGTCGGTGGAAGAACCAGTAGCAGGTGTCTTCAGTGCGTTGTCCAGCTCCATGACATTCGGGAAATAGAGCTTGTTCTTGTTGCCATAGAGCTCAGAGGTCGTAAAGTCGTAGCGCTCATGACCCAACAGCGCCGTGATGCTGTGCTTGCCGAAGTCGTGAGAATAGTTCAGCAGGAACTGATGGTTGATAGCCTTGGTGGTGTAGGCGTACTTATAGATAGAGCCACCCATACCGGCATACTGACCATAGAAAGCATTGTAGAGTGTAGAACGGTTGGTGTGGTCGATGTCCAAACCAAGATTGTAGTTGAACGACAGACCATCGTAGATGTCAAACTCTGCACCCCAACGTCCGCTGAGGACATCAGCAGAATATTTGTTCTTATCCAGCTGACCGCTGCTGGCAGGGTTAGAACCGCTCATGAACGTACGGTTGCCGGCATAGTCGGTCAAGCCTTTACCATCGCCATAGTCATACATGGCGAAGCCGTTGGCATCCTTCATGATATTACCTTTGGCATCGCGCACATAGAGGGGATAGATAGGAGCCATGAAGTTGGCAACATAGAAGATGTTGGCTGATGACGTGCTGTTCCAGTCGTCCTTATCGGTGACAGAGTAGTTGGAGTTATAATGTGTGTAGGCAACATTGGAGGTTAACTTCAACCAGGGCTTCACCTGATAGTCAACCTTGCTACGTGTGGTGAAACGCTCGAAACCGGAGTTCTTCACGACACCCTCGTCGTTGAGGTAACCGGCAGATGTGAAGTAGCTGATCTTCTCGCCCTTGCCGGAAACAGTAGCGTTGTACTCCTGACGGACATTGCTCTTGTTGTAAACCTCATCATACCAGTTGTCCGGCAGATAGGTGTAGTTGCTGTCCTTGTAACCAAGAGTTGCTTTAGGATTGATCTTGCCGTCCATGCCAATGAGGCTCTCGCCATCAGGCACAGTGAAGATCGTATAACCTACACCACCATCGCCGCTTGTCGGAAGTATTTTGTTGGCATATTTGTTGGCCTGCTCAGCAGTGAGGCCCTGGCCGAGGCCACTGTTGTAGATAGCCTCGTAGGCTTTCTCCATGTATGTGGCAGGGCTCTTGATGACATCGTAGTTGGACACGGCGCGAGACTCGTGACCGATCTTTGCGTCAAAGGTCACTTGTGCCTCACCTGTCTTACCACTCTTTGTAGTAACAAGAATGACACCATTAGCACCACGCGCACCATAGAGGGCGTTGGCTGCAGCATCCTTCAACACGGTCAGAGAAGCAATATCATTGGGGTTGATGGCTGAAATATCACCATCGTAAGGCACACCGTCAACAACATACAAAGGTGCGTTGCTGGAAGAGAATGAGCCAATACCGCGGATGCGGACAGAAGCAGTCTCACCCGGTTTGCCGCTTGGCACTGTCACCTGAACACCGGCGACCTCACCGCTCAGTGCCTGTGTGAGGTTGGCGACCTGACGGTCAGCGAGTTTGTCAGCTTTGATCTCAGCAGCAGATCCGGTGAAGGAGCTCTTCTTCTGTGTACCATAAGCTACAACCATCACCTCGTCGAGGGTTTTGTTGTCGTTTACCAATACCACCTTCATGTTGCCGCCGGCCTTCACGGTCTGTGGCTTCATGCCAAGGTAGGTGACTACCAGCTTAGCACCGGCGGGGGCATTGAGCTGGAAGTGGCCGTTCACGTCGGTGAGGGTACCTGTGTTTGTACCTTCCACCTTCACGGCCGCGCCTACTACTGGCTCGCCGTCGTCTCCGGAGGTTACGGTACCACTAACATTCGTCTG
>UMGV01036357.1_pt1 | contig 36901 bp, 33 predicted proteins | sample 1965361 | NCBI WGS metagenome assembly UMGV01 (sample SAMEA4836081, study PRJEB28245) | human gut metagenome | biome: gut microbiome; material: fecal sample | place: Denmark | collected 2008
GTAGAGTAAAACAGTTGTTTGCATAAGAAATACAAATTGTTAAAAACACAACAATATTATATGAGCCCCCTTATCTTTAGCGCAGATTTTCCGCACCCTAAAACAAATAAAACGACATAACCAATTGTATTACAACTTGCTATGTCGTTATTAGTTGCGGAGGCAGGACTCGAACATGCGACCTCCAGGTTATGAGCCTGGCGAGCTACCAACTGCTCCACTCCGCGATCATCAATCATTTCTGAATTGCGAGTGCAAAGGTAGTGATTATTTTTGAAACCACAAAATTTTGATGCAATTATTATGCACATTCTTGTTCTTCTTAATATATATCAAGTTCTATTGATCAGTTCTTGCTAAGCAATATGTAAGACATATAATATAAGAAAGGTGGATATAAATTTATGTTTTACCCATCAAAACGCTCTTCGGCCCATTAAGACTTGCTGATTGTGGGTTTTCATTGCAAGCGCTCACATTTATAATCGTCAAGAACAAATTTGGAGAGGTGCCATCATTTTTTCTATAGGTGCAAACAATGAAAAGTGTCTTCAATATTTCGTCATATAATATTATTTTTGTAATTTTGAAAGCGATATGTGCATATCGCAAACCTACACTACACCCCACCCTATGGGCTGTTTTGCCCATCCTTGCATTAGCCAAATAAAATAAAAACAATATATCAATGCTTTTCAAATGGAATTACAAGCCACCGACATCCGACGAGAAGAGGGTTGCTAAGGAGCTGGGCGAGAAGCTAAATATCAATCAGATATTAGCCTATCTGCTGATACGCCGTGGCATCACTACCGAGAGCGGAGCGAAGCGTTTCTTCCATCCACAGCTGGCCGACCTTAACAACCCGTTCTTGATGAAAGACATGGACGTGGCGGTTGACAGGCTGAACGACGCGATGGGGCGTAAGGAGCGCATCTTGGTGTATGGCGACTATGACGTTGATGGATGCACGGCCGTGGCGCTGGTATACAGATTCTTGCAGCAGTTTTATTCGAACATCGAATATTACATTCCTAATCGTTACAACGAGGGATATGGCGTGAGCAAGATAGGCATCGACTATGCCCACGAGAACGGCATCAAGCTTATCATCATTCTCGACTGCGGCATCAAGGCCGTAGAAGAGGTGGCCTATGCCAAGAGTTTGGGTATCGACTTTATTATCTGCGACCACCACGTGCCCGACGATGTGTTGCCGCCCGCTGTGGCCATTCTTAACCCCAAACGTGCCGACGACAGTTACCCCTTCAAGCACCTATGTGGCTGTGGCGTGGGCTTTAAGCTGATGCAGGCTTTTGCCAAGAACAACGGCATACCGTTTTCGCGCCTCATACCGCTGCTCGACCTCTGTGCCGTGAGCATTGCCGCCGACATTGTGCCTGTGGTAGAAGAGAACCGCATACTGGCTTTTCACGGTTTGAAAATATTGAACCAAAACCCCAGCGTGGGGTTGAAGGCCATTATCGACGTGTGCGGACTGAACGGTAGAGAGATAGCCATGAGCGACATTATCTTTAAGATAGGGCCACGCATCAACGCCTCAGGACGTATGGACAACGGCAAGGAGAGTGTTGACCTGCTGGTAGAGAAAGACCTGAGCCATGCGTTGACGGTAGCCAAGCACATTGATGGCTACAACGAGCAGCGCAAAGATATCGACAAACAGATGACTGAGGAGGCAAACCAGATTGTGTCGCGCCTGGAAAGTCAGCGTCACCACACCTCTATCGTACTATACGACGAAAATTGGAAGAAGGGCGTTATTGGTATTGTGGCCTCACGTCTTACCGAAATATATTTCCGCCCTACGGTGGTGCTCACCCGCGATGGAAACATAGCCACAGGGTCGGCACGTAGCGTTACGGGCTTCGACATCTATTCGGCCATCAAGAGCTGTCGCGACATTCTTATCAACTTTGGCGGACATACCTATGCCGCAGGCCTCACATTACGCTGGGACGATATTCCTGAGTTCAGACGTCGTTTTCAGCATTACGTCGATGAGCATATTCAGCCCGAACAAACCGAGGCCATGCTTGACATCGACGCTATCATCGATTTTAAAGATGTAACCAAACGTCTGCACAACGACCTCAAGCGCTTTGCACCCTTCGGCCCCTGCAACCCGAAGCCCGTTTTCTGCACCGTAGGCGTGTACGACTATGGCACGAGCAAGGTGGTAGGACGCGAGCAAGAACATATCAAGTTGGAGCTGGTCGATTCGAAATCGAGCAACGTGGTAAACGGCATTGCCTTCGGACAGAGTGCATCGGCACGATACATCAAGTCGAAACGTAGCTTCGACATTGCCTATACGCTGGAGGATAACATTTTTAAGCGTAACCTGGTGCAACTGCAGATTGAAGATATCAGGCCCACCGACGAAGACGAAGACACCACACGCACGCTCGACTGACACACGCCGACAACACTGATGCTCAGGGCTACAAGAAAAGACAGAGCCACAAGAAAAGGCAGGACAGGGCATGACCGACAAGTACCTTCAGATACTAAAACAATATTGGGGTTTTGACAATTTTCGCGGCATACAGCGCGATATTGTCGAAAGTATAGGCAGTGGCAAAGACACCTTAGGACTGATGCCCACAGGCGGCGGTAAGTCGATAACATTTCAGGTGCCAGCCCTTGCCCAGGAGGGCGTGTGCATTGTTATCACCCCTCTTATAGCCTTAATGAAAGATCAGGTGCAGCACCTGCGCAACCGTGGCATCATGGCCGCCGCCATCTATTCGGGCATGAGTAGGCCCGAGATTGTTACCACCCTTGAAAACTGCATCTTGGGCGACACCAAATTGTTGTATGTGTCGCCCGAGCGCATTGCCTCGCCCCTGTTTATCACCAAGTTGGGGCACATGAAAGTGAGTTTCATCACTGTTGACGAAGCCCACTGCATCAGTCAGTGGGGCTACGACTTTCGCCCCTCATACCTACACATTGCCGACATACGCCGCATGAAGCCCGATGCCCCCGTGCTGGCCCTCACGGCCACCGCCACCCATCAGGTGATTGACGACATACAAGACCGCCTATCGTTCAGCCAGAAAAACGTGTTCCGCATGAGCTTTGAACGCAAAAACCTGGCCTATGTGGTGCGAGAAACCGAAGACAAGATAGGCGAGATGACCCACATACTGCAGACCATGACGGGCTGCAGCATTGTGTATGTGCGCAGCCGTAAACAAACAAAAGAAATTAGCGACCTGCTAAACAAAAACAACATAAGCGCCACCTTTTACCACGCAGGACTGGAGCCACGTGTGAAAGATGAGCGACAAAAACTGTGGTCAAACGACGAGGTACGCGTGATGGTAGCCACCAACGCCTTTGGCATGGGCATTGACAAGCCCGACGTAAGAATGGTGATACACATTACGGCTCCCAGTTCTATCGAAGCCTATTTTCAAGAGGCAGGCCGAGCAGGGCGTGATGGACAAAAGGCCTACGCCGTATTGTTGCACCAAAAGAGCGACAACGCCAAACTACGTAAACGCATTGACGAAACGTTTCCTGATAAAGAATATATTCGTGAAGCCTACAACCACATAGCCTATTATTATCAGATAGCAACGGGTAGCGGTGCGGGATATACCAACCTGTTCGATATCGACCGCTTTTGCCGAAACTTTCACCACTTTCCCACCCTTCTGTTGTCGGCATTAAAAATATTGCAACGGGCTGGATATATTGAATGTGACATGGACCCCGATGCGTCGTGCCGACTAATGTTCTTGGTTGACCGCGACAAGCTGTACCGCATACCCTCGGCCTCTGAAAATGAAGAACGACTGCTGAACATGTTGCTGCGCACCTACAGCGGACTGTTTACCGACTATGCCTACATCGATGATGAGCTGCTGGCACACCGCGCAGGCCTCACACGCCAACAGGTGTACCTTATCTTCAAAAGTTTGAACCAGCGACACATCATACATTTCATACCACAACGCAAGTTGCCTACCATAACTTACACCGTTGACCGTGTTGATGGCGACCAGCTTATCTTGGGCCCCGATGTGTATGACGATCGCAAAGAACAGTTTACCAAACGCATAGAGGCCGTGATAGCCTATGCAAACAACCAAGACCAATGTAGGAGCCGACAGCTGTTGGCCTACTTTGACGAGCAGCGCACCACCGACTGTGGTATGTGCGATGTTTGCATTGACCACAAACGGCAGCAAAACAGCGAGCAGCGTGTGCACGTGGCACAAGAAAAAATTATGCAGCTACTGGCCGACGGCCAACAGCATGATGTAAAGGAACTGACAAGCCTGCAACTGCATGCTGACGACCTGCGCGAGGCGCTGGGCATGCTGATTGACGAGGAAAAGATACATGCCCACACTTTTAAAATATGGAAGGCGTGAGCGGTGAATGAAAAAAAATCGCCCAATTAACATAAAAAATGTTTTAGGAAGAAAGTTTTTCTTACATTTTTCTTACATTTGCAATATCTTACTAAATAAGAAAAGCTTTCTTTTCACTTATATCATATAATAAAAAGAAAGGACTAAAAATGAGCAAGACCAAGAAACGACTGTTGTTCGTTTGCCTCGGAAATATATGCCGCAGCCCGGCCGCCGAGGGAGTCATGAAAAAGATGGTTCATGATGCAGGCCTTGACGATGCATTCGACATCGACTCGGCAGGCATTGGCGACTGGCACGTCGGACAATTGCCCGATGCACGTATGCGCGCCTGTGGACAGCGTCATGGATACAACTTTAATAGCCATGCCCGACAACTAACAACAGCCGACTTCACTCTCTTTGACCATATTCTGGTGATGGACACCGACAATTATCGCATTGTTACAGGTAAAGCCACAAACAATGCCCAGCGCGAAAAGGTGCAGATGCTGGCCGACTATTGCACCGAGCATCCCAAAGCCCACGTTATTCCTGACCCTTACTATGGCGATAGCTCCGACTTTGAATATGCCGTTGAACTGATTGAAGATGCCTGCCGTGGCCTCTTGGCACAGATGATTGAATAAAGAAATACCCCTTCAAGCCCAAACCACTTGAATCCACAATAATCGTTTAACAATTTAAATTCTTCAGGTTATGAAAATCGGTATTCCTAAAGAGATTAAGAACAACGAGAACCGCGTCGGGATGACTCCCGCTGGTGTCGCTGAGTTGGTAAAACATGGCCATGAGGTATACGTACAGCACACCGCAGGCGTAAATAGTGGATTTCCGGACAACGCCTACACGGCTGTGGGTGCCACCATACTGGCTACCATAGAAGAGGTGTATGCCATTGCCGACATGATTGTCAAGGTGAAAGAACCCATCGCGCCCGAGTATCCCTTGGTGCGCAAAGGCCAACTGGTGTTCACCTACTTCCATTTTGCTAGCGACCGAGAACTGACCGATGCCATGCTGAAGAGCGGTGGCGTGTGTCTGGCCTATGAAACGGTGCAGCTGTCCAACGGTGCTCTGCCACTGCTCATCCCTATGAGCGAGGTGGCTGGACGTATGGCTACCATTAATGGCGCCTACTATCTGCAGAAGACAAAAGGCGGTAAAGGAAAACTGATATGTGGTGTGCCTGGCGTAAAGCCTATCAAGGTGCTGGTGCTGGGCGGAGGAATCGTAGGGCAGGCAGCCGCACGTGTGGCTGCTGGCATGGGTGCCAACGTGGTGATAGCCGACATCTCGCTGCCCCGTTTGCACGAACTGTCAATCAGTATGCCACCAAACATCGACACGCTGTATTCGTCGCACCATAACATTGTGCAAGAACTGAAAGATGTTGATATAGTGATAGGTTCTGTACTGATTCCGGGCGATATCACCCCAAAACTTATCACACGCGACATGCTGAAGCTTATGGAGCCGGGCACCGTTCTGGTAGACGTGGCCATTGACCAGGGTGGATGCTTTGAAACATCGCACCCCACCACACATAGCGACCCTGTTTACGAGCTCGATGGCATTATTCACTATGCTGTGGCAAACATTCCAGGTGCCGTGCCAAACACATCAACAGCGGCACTAACCAATGCCACCATGAAATATGCTGTGGCTCTGGCCGATAAGGGCTGGAAGAAGGCTTGCGCCGATGACGAAGCACTGAAAATGGGCCTCAACATTGTTGATGGCAAGGTTACGTATAAGGCAGTAGCCGACCTCTTTAATCTGCCTTATACCGAGGTAGAGAAGGTGCTGTAATAGCTTTTCTTGCAAACCAATAACAAATAGTTATTGCTCATAGCAAAAAATGATAAAGATAAGTAGAACAAAAAAGGCAACGTAGAAGTGGACATACATCCGCTGCTGCGCTGCCTTTTTCAGCTTTCACAAGCTACGTCCCCACTGCCGCTGGCGAAAGTCTCCCGACTTAGCACCTTGGCCTGAGAACTTCAGTGGTGCCCGTTGGCACCTTTGTTACCCTAATTTTAAACTTAACAATCTAAATAACCTAAAACCAATACTATGAAATCAAAAAATGCTTTTTTTCTTATACCAATCAATAACTAACCAAATTCAAAAAACTAATTGTGTTCTTTACAACAATCAATCATATCATCTTTACGAAAACCAATCTATCACTAGACCAGTGTTTCTATCTTTTTAGACGATGCAAAGATATATATTTCAACGCACCACACAAACACTTTTCGGCATAAATTATTGCGAAAAGACAAGAAAATGACATATATCAAACATTGTGTGTACGAACACAATGTGTTAAAGAGCATGTTTTTATACTTTTTGAATATTCGTTACACTTATTGGCAAAACGCCCTTACTGGCCAAAGGCGCCAAAGAAGGTAGCAGCAGCTGGAGCACAGAAACGATAATCTTGATCGTCGGCAATGTTCAAGAAAAGCACTTGCTTCATACCTTTAAAAGGCAATCCAGTAGCAAAGTGGCGCTGCACATCGGTTACACCACCTTGCAAGGCAGGGCTGTTGGTCTGAAGCGTGAAGCGCCACTGGTCATCGTATGGCAGCGGAGCTCCCTGCTCTACCTGGTCGTTCTCGCAGTTGATATCCATCTTTTCGCTCTGTACGAAAGCGCCAAACAGTGGGTTTTTATCGCCAGGCGCAGTGCTCTTCACATCAGTATCATAGCACAGCACATCTTTCGTTTTGGCGCCCATCTGCTCAACACCATTAGCCGTAGAAGCATAATAATAGTTGGGGGTGAGGCGCGAGTGGTTCATATCAGCGCCATCTTTGCTGCTGTTCTTCATACCGTAACGGCAGTCGTATAACAGGTTGTTTACCACTGTGGCCTGTATAGAACGCTCTACCCAAACGCTACCACCCTTTTTGTTGCGAGCACGACGCCAGCCACAGTCAATCATTGTGTTGTTATACACATTCACCTTCGACAGTGGCACCGACTCGCTGGTGCCTTGGTTCGACAGTTTAAAGGCATTGGTACAAGCGTTATACACCACGTTGTAGGCCACATCCATCAGGCATCCCGCCTTGATGTTTACCGCCTCACAGCCATCGGCTGCGTTTCCGTTATCGGCAAACACATTATTATATACTACGCCGTTGCCGCCCGTGGTATAGATATGGTCGCTATAGTTGTCGTGGAAGAAACTGTTGGCAATGGCAAAACGGCCATTTATATTACAGAAATGGAAGGCTGGCACGCCACCATCAATAGTGGTTTTATACAACTTGTTTTGGAACGAGAGACTCGACTCGGTAGGTGTAGCACCAGCATAGCCTATATGCACATGGCTGAGCACGGTTTCTTCCGAATTGTATCCACAAATAATACCTCCCCATGCGTTAGGTTCTTTCACGTCAGAGGTAAACACCACAGGCTTTTCGGCCGTACCCATACAATAAAGGTTGCCCAGCACCACCAGTTCGATAGGCACCTGCACCCCCGCCTTACAGGTTACGGTAACGCCAGGTTCGATGTAGAGCGATGTGCCTACAGGTATCTCTACGCTCTCAAGCAGCGTGGTGTCGCGCGACCATACCAGCGAGCCAACAGGATATTCGGCCAGGGCGGTGGTTATCGTTGTCTTTGACCCTTCATTTTCGTTGTTTCCGTTTCCGCCAGCATAGTCGTATGGGTTAATGTTATCGTTCTCGCAAGCTGTGAGGCCTGCCAGTACGGCCAATGCTAAGGCTGCCAGCCTACAGGCAGAAAAAATAGAGTATATAGAATAGATACGTTTCATTATTTTTATTGTCTTATCTTGTATTTAAACAGTTTATGTTATTACATAGCAAAGCGCACACCAACGAGGAAGGTGCGGCCGTAGCGATAGGTGCCCACAATGGTGCGGTCAGGCTTCTGTCCCTCAAGGCCTACGTTCTCAGTGTTCACCGTCTTCAGATAGCGTTCACGCTTGGCATCGGTCAGGTTGTTTGCCTTCATGAAGAGGCTTAGTCCACCCTTAAACTTTTTCTCGGCACTGAGGTCGAGCGAGAACATGCCCTTATCCCACTGGTCGGCATTTTTAAAAGGCGACACCACAGCCAAACGTGTGCCCGTATAGGCCGATGCCAATTGGGCGTTCCATCCGTGTGCCGTATCTTTATACATCAACGACACATTGGCGGTGTGTGGAGCCTGATTTACCAAAGGTCGGGTTTGCGTTACGTCAGACAGAAACTCGGCGCAACCCTCTTTGTATTGACGTTTCGAGGTAGTGATAGCCGAGTGTGTATAGGTATAGTTGGCCTTCACACCAAAGTGGCGCACATACTTCACCACGTCGATCTCGACGCCCATGTTACGCGCATTGCCCAAGTTTTGCGGCATATAATAATCGTTGGTGCCACCCGCGCCATGATTCTCGGCACTGACAAACACTTGCTCGATAGGATTTTTCAGATACTTATAGAACAAGCCTACGAGCAACTGCTCGGTGGGCGATGGAAACCACTCCCATCTCAGGTCGACATTATCAATGCGGGCACGCTTCAACGTGGGGTTACCGCGCTCCATATACTCTTCGCCCATCAGCTGGTAAGGCACTATTTCGTAAAAGCCCGGACGATTGATAGAGCGATAATATGACAGGCGTATGTTCATATTGTCTGTGGGTTTCCACTTCAGCGATGCCGATGGCAACACGTCCCAATAGCTTTGTTCACCTACCTGCCCCATGTTCTTAAACTTTTGAAGCATGGTGTATATCTGGTTAGTGTGCTCAACACGACATCCTGCATACAATTCGGCCCACGATGTTTTCAAGGTCAGCATGCCATAAGTTCCGCCAATGTGCTCCTTTGAGTCGTAATTCAGCTGCGAAGCTTGCGAATAAGGTGTGGTGCAGGTCCAGCCTATATTTTTATATTGGTCGAAACCATTACCTTGCAGTGTCTGCGTGATGTCGGATGGGTTAAAGTCGTACGAGTAGAAACGGTTTTTACGTTCCTTGCGACGATACTGTGCGCCCGCCTTCCACAAAACATCAAAAGCAATGAGGTGCTGGTCGTAAGCAATATTGGCATAGCCAGCCCAGTCGCGGTCGGTGTTATGCTGGAAGCGTCGCGTCATATCACGGGGCTGTGTTTTGGCAATGGTGTGGTTGCCTGTCCAGTAGCCCCCCATTGATGTATCGTCAGTTGTCACATAATTGGTGAGCGACTGATACACACGATCAGGGTCTTTGGCTCGTGCCTCAGAGAAGATGCCCGCCCAGTCGACCGTCAGATCATCGCCAAAATGATGTGTGCCCTTGAGGTGTGTGGCCAAGATGCGTTGCGATAATTGCATCGATCTTGTTTCGTCATCCTGCGAATAAGATGTTTTATCAATATATTCGGTTTTGATCGTATTGGTGTATCGCACACTTTCTGACGAGGTGCCCACCAACATATTATACCATTCAATTTTATGGCCGCGCACAGGGGCAAAGTCGATTTTGGCATGCAAGCCGCCCGTGAGATCATGAATAGAATAATAACGATGTTGCAGCGAATGAACATACATGGTGGCCTGGCCCGTAGCCATCTTCACGCCATTATAGGTGCGCTCGGTGCCACGATACAAATTTTGCAAGCTGCCCGCCAGCGTTACGCCCACGCGGTTGTCCCAAAAACGGTGCCCTACCGAGAGGCCCGCCACCACGTTAGGCGCTGGCATATCATGCGACGAGATGCGTGTGCCACCCATCTTAAAGTCGGCCGTGGTCGCCTTATAGTCGGCGCCCATTGTCTCGTAAGGAGCCCGGCGCGTAATGTCACTGCGGTCGACCGAGAGATAAAAACGGTTGCTATGCATATAATAATCGGTGGTACCAATGGCAGCATTGGCTTGCAGCGAAAAGCGTGCAGGGGCATCTTTCATCACCATATCTACCACGCCACCAGCAGCATCGCCCTCCATATCGGCTGTGAGTGTTTTCGACACCACGAGGCGGTCCATCAAATCGCTCGGAAAGAGGTTTAATGGGATGTATCGGTTTTTATCGTCGGGGCTGGGTATCTTCACCCCGTTTACCAAGGTATAGTTGTAACGTTTGTCCATACCTCGTAAGATGGCATACGAAGCCTCGCCTGTGGCATCTTTCTCCATCGTTACTCCCGACACACGCTGCAACACGTTGGCTACATTGATGTCGGGCGATAGCTGAATGCTCTGCGCACTGGTAACGTTGAGCACCGTGCCCGCATTTTTCTCTAAAGCCATGGCACTGCGGTCAGTACGCTTTTCACGAAAGCCCGTCACCTGCACCTCACTGAGTTGTCGGGTGGCTTCATGCAAAGCAATATTGATACGTCCTTCGGTATTGCTCACGTCTACACGATGTTCAACAGTGTTGTAAGCCAAGTAGCTTATCACCAGTGTAAACTGTCCACGCTCGGGCAACCCACGTAACGAGAACGAGCCATCGAGCCCAGTAGTGGCATGAATGTTTGCCAGCTCCTTAACCCTCACTACCGAGCCCACCAATGGCTCGCCAGTAGCACTGTCGTTCACCCGTCCGTCAATATCGCGGGCACAAACTGTTGTGGCCGCCATCACGGCAGCCGACAACAAGAAAATATGTTTACGCATGTTGCTATTTATTACGCGTAATGGTGTGAATAATGTTTCCGTCTTTATCAATCATATACATGCACAACTGCTTCTTTGTGGCCGAGAACACCGAGAAGCCATCGGCGCTGCTGCAGAACACGGTGCCCGTTGTGGGTTTTACATCGCGCCCCAACGAGGCCGAACCGTTTACTACATAGTCGATAGCATCGCCCGTCATACGTATATGTTGAAAGTTGTGAATATGTCCGCAAGCATACACATCAACGTTTTTATAGCGTTGCAACACGGGCAACACGGCACGCTGCATATCCTTACGTTCAATATCTTTCTTATCAGTATAAGCATATATGGGGTGATGACCTATAACAATAACCCAGTCTTCATGCGCATTGCGCAAAGTGGCATCGAGCCATTGCAGCTGCGGGTCGTTCTCCTGCTTGCGAGCATCGGGGTAAACATCCGACACACGGTAACGCTCAATAAACGGGGTAGTATCGATAAACACTACGCGCACGGTGAGGCCTTTCTTATCAAACACCTTTGTATAATAGCGAGCAGGCATCATCCATCGGCGGCTCACCTTACCATAGTCGAGCACGGCCTGCGTGTTACCACGATATTCGTGGTTGCCCAGCACAGGAAACCAGTCGATCATCAGTTCAGGATGCGCATACACCCATTCATAATTAGTGTTCCACAGGGGGTCGTTCACCGAGGCAATGCCATTAAAATGATGAATGTCGCCAGCGGCCAGCACACACTTAGGTTTCAGTGTTTTAGCCATATTACCCATCAGTTCGGCTATAGGTTTCTGGTCATAATATCCGTTGCGTCCTAAGTCGTTAGCCATAAACATTGTGATGTCGCCTTTCATCGTTGCCCAACCATTTGCTGTTTGAGCTTGAGCTGTTACCAGCGTTCCTATCATAAAGAACGCCATCACCATTGCCACCATAGCGTGAAGGCAATAGCTTTTTCTACCTTTTTGTTTCATGTTTTTTAGTATATATGATGTAGAATAAATAATCAACGTACAAGACCAACTCTAATTGCTAAGTATTTGAGATATAAAATATTTCTGCAAGGGTAAAACCCAATAGGTACAAATAGTTTTATATATAGGTGCAAAATTACACATTTTATTTTTCAAAACTATTACAGGCAACAAAAAAATGCCACTAAAGGGTAAAAAAGGCTTATATAATGATACAAAATGAACATCGCCGATGCCTCTGACAGTGCAAGTTGCGTATGCAACACATACTGTTCAGCAGGCATCGGCGATGCAAAAATGAGGGATAGACCGATAGCTAAGATAACCTATTAGCCTATCACAAGTTAGGCTTTATTAGATACCCATCTTCTTGCGGATATCCTTAGGAATGGCGTTCTTGTTTACAACAAAGTCCATTGTCTTGTAGGCGATGAAGTTCTTCGACATGTACCAAACTCCTTTGTAGGTACCGTGCTCGCCCCAAGAGTTCTTCACCATATAGTATTCGCGACCGTTCTGGTCTTTAGCAATACCATAGATGTGCATACCGTGGTCGTCAGTAGTTTCCCAGTTGTCGTAAGCATCCTGACGCATCTTCTGTGTGGGCACCACCTCAGGAGCGTTTACGCCCAGCGAGTCGATCATGTTCTTCTTCTGTGCGGTGGTGAGCTTCAGCCAGCGAGCAGCATCGCTACCAGCGAGGCTCTGAACCTTCTTTGTATCGTAAGCGATAGCCAGACCATCGCGTGTGAAGCCCTCTTCTGACACGTCGCCACCCCATGCTACGGTGTAACCGTTCATGACAGCGTTATCAATGATGCGCATCATGTCGTCCATGGGCACGTTCCAGCTGAGCGGCCAGCGCCAGTTGTCCTGTACCTCAACAGTAAACTGTGTCCAGAAAGGATGGTGTGTGAAGCTGGTGATTGACACATAGTCGTCGAGATTGAGGCCGAGGCTCTCAACAAACGACTTCGGAGTATAGGTTTTGCCCTCATACTTGAAGCTTTCGGGGCACTTGCCCAGATATGAGTCGAGGATGCCCTGCAAGCCCTGCTTCCACACGGGTGAAAGCGACTTAGCTTTGCTCTTAGCCACAGCCTCAACATAGGGAGTCATCACATCGAAGAATTCGTTGAAGTTGGCCAGTGTGTCGCCATACAGTGTGCCAGGCAATGGCATAGCGTCTTCGGGGCAGATACCATAGTTTTTCAAGCAATACAGCACGTCGTAATGGCTACCGCCCTGAGAAAACGATACATCGCCATGCATACGTACAGCCATTGTGGCGCGATCCATATAAGTTTTGTTCGTAACGAACATCTCGCAGAGGTCGTATGTTTTGCCCGACTTCTTCAAGATCTCGCTCTCAAAGTATGACAGGCCCGAGAAGTCCCAGCAGGTACCGCTACGGTTCTGGTTCTTGATACTTGTGATGGGGTTCGACTTTACAACAGTGAACACAGGTTTGTTCTTGTTGGCGTCATCCTTTTTTTCCTGTGCATTGGCACCAGTAGCCAGCAGTGCGAGCAGTGCCAGCGTAAAGATTTTTTTCATAAATACGTTTGGTTTTCTAATAAATGTTTTCTGTATTCTCTTATATCAATCTCTTATTGCTTTAAAGCATATTGTTTGTCTATCTATTCTCGGCCATAAATGCCTCAACATCTTTAGGATGATAAGGTATGCGCTGTTTACCCAAGAAGCGACAACCATCGGCAGTGATGAGCACATCGTCTTCAATACGTATGCCACCAAAGTCTTTATAGGTATCCAGCAGGTCGAAGTTGATAAAGTCTTTGCAATGTCCATTAGCTCTCCATTCATCGATAAGTGCCGGAATGAAGTAGATGCCAGGTTCATCAGTCACCACGAAGCCCTCTTCCAGTCGGCGTCCCATGCGCAGACAGTTGGTTCCAAACTGCTCAAGGTTGGGTCGAGTTTCGTCATCAAAGCCCACGTTTATCTGGTCAAGGTTCTCCATGTCGTGCACGTCCATGCCCATCATGTGTCCTAAGCCGTGAGGCAAGAACATGGCATGAGCGCCTGCACGCACAGCCTCTTCTGTGTCGCCCTTCATCAGTCCCAGTTCCTTCAGGCGGTCGGTCATCAGTCGGCAAACCGAGAAGTGTACGTCCATCCATTTCACACCAGGTTTAGCCACCTCAAGAGCGTGGTCGTGACAAGCCTCAACAATGCTGTATATCTCTAACTGGCGCTGTGTAAACTTGCCGTCAACAGGCATGGTGCGCGTGTTGTCAGAACAATAGTTATTGATATTTTCGGCACCCGCATCGCACAGCACCAAGCGTCCAGGCTCAAGCACTGCCATTGAGGGGTTGCCATGCATAATCTCGCCATGCTGACTATATATGGTGGGGAAACTTACCATGGCGCCATACGAGTTGGCCACGCCATCAACCTGTCCGCCCACAAACTTCTCTGTCACGCCAGCACGTGTTAAGCGCATAGCGGTGGTGTGCATTCGATAGCCTATCTCGGCAGCCTTCTCCAGCTCAACAATCTCTTGTGGTTCTTTGGTAGAACGCATCTTCACCACAGCCTTGATGAGTGGCATGCTGGCCGACTCTTTCTGCTGATTGGGGTGTATGCCTAAGAGGTCGAAAATCTGCAGTTTAATGTCGTAACGGTAAGGTGGCAAGAAGTGTATGGTGCGTTTCTGTCGCATAGCATCGTTGCAGATGGTTTTTAGGCTTTTCATGGGAGCCGAATTATCAACGCCCACCTGTTGTGCCATATCGTGAACGCTGTCTACGCTGCCATACCACACAATATCTTCAATGTCGATATCGTTGCCCACCAGCGTCTCGATATTGTTGTCGATATCGATAACACCTACCAAACCATCGCGGTTTTGTCCGAAATAGTAGAGAAACGACGAGTCTTGACGAAACGGATAATAACCGTTATTAGGAAAATTGCAAGGCGACTCGTTGTTTCCGAAGAGGATAATAATGCCGCTTTTCACAAGTTCTTTAAGCTTAGCGCGGCGGTTTATGTACGTCTGTTTGTCAAACATTTCAAAAAATTATTATCAATATGTTTGCAAAGTTACTACTTTTTCTAATAAATTGTGTAACTTTGTAATGAAATTAACCATTATTATATTTATATGCGCATTGATAGGAATACAGGCTTGGTATTAGAGGGTGGAGGCATGCGTGGCGTGTTTACCTGTGGTGTACTTGACGGTTTCATGAAACACGACCTTTATTTTCGTTATGTGGTGGCTGTTTCGGCAGGAGCCTGCAATGGCATGTCGTACATGAGCCATCAGCCACGTAGAGCCCGCATCTCAAATATCGACTATCTGGCGCGTTATAATTATATTGGCATACGCCACCTGGTGACACAAGGTTGTATTTTTGACCGCGAACTGCTGTACGACAAGTTTCCGAACCAATATTTGCCGTTCGACTTCGACACCTTTTTCAACAACCAATGCACCTTTGAGATGGTTACCACCAACTGCCAAACGGGGCAAGCCATGTATCTTAGCGAGAAATACGACCGCCAGCGTGCCCTTGACATTGTACGGGCATCGAGCAGCTTGCCTTATGTGAGCAAGATTGTTGAGGTTGACGGTATCCCGATGCTCGACGGTGGCATTGTTGACAGCATACCTGTGCAGCGTGCCATTGATATGGGGCACCCCTTCAATGTGGTGGTGTGCACCCGCAACAAGGGCTATCGCGAGACAGGACGCGACTACAAGATACCGCGCTTTATCTACCGCAACTATCCACGTCTGCGCGTGGCTCTCAGTAGGCGCATAGCGGCCTATAACGAGCAATTGGAGATGATTGACCGCATGGAAGCTGCTGGCCAAATAATATGCATACGCCCCGAACGCCCAATGGAGGTGACACGCATGGCGAAAGATACGGCCAAGCTTGAACGCCTGTATGAAGAAGGATTTGCGCTGGGCGAGAAGTTTTGTATGTCAGTTGACTAGTTAACTAGTTGACTAGTTGACAAGTTGCTTGCTTTGTGTGAATATGATTGCTGCCCACTAAAACCTCAAAGAGCATCAATAGGGTTCATCCCTCAAAATATGTGCGCCAGTACTTGGCCCAAGTACTGCAGTAATCTCCATCAAGTACTGCAGTAATCTCGGCCAAGTACTGGAGTAATCTCCTATGAAGTACTGGAGTAATCTCGGCCAAGTACTGAGACGATATGTTTGCTATCTATTCTTATTAACAGGCAATGTCTTTTCTATTTACGTTTATTGCTGTCTGGTAAAACTTTTTTCAAGTAACATAAATCAGGGCTGATACTTCTCAGTGTGAATATAAACAAGTTGACAAGTTGCTTGCTTTGTGTGAGTATAAACAAGTTGACGAGTTGACAAACTGTTATCCTTGCTATGAACCGAATTCATCAAAGCAAGCAGTTTATCAACTCGTCAACTTGTTTACTCGTCAACTCGTCAACTCGTCAACTAAAAGAATCTATTTTTCAAGCAAATCAGGACGCAGGCGACGGGTGCGTTCCATAGCCTGTTCCATTTCCCAATTCTTTATCTTTGCCTCATTACCACTGAGCAGTATCTCAGGCACCTTCCAGCCTTTATAATCGGCAGGACGTGTGTAGATGGGTGCCGAAAGCATGTCGTCTTGAAAACAATCGCTTAGAGCGCTCTGCTCATCACCTATCACGCCAGGAACAATGCGCACAATGGCATCGGCCATAATAGCAGCTGCCAGTTCGCCTCCCGTCAGTACATAGTCGCCCACCGATATCTCGCGTGTGATAAGATGGTCGCGCACACGCTGGTCAATACCTTTATAATGTCCGCATAAGATAATGATGTTACCTTTCAGCGAGAGGTCGTTAGCAATATGCTGGTCAAACTTCTCGCCATCGGGCGATGTAAATATCACCTCGTCATAATCGCGCTCGGCCTTCAGTGCCGATATGCAACGGTCAATAGGCTCACACTGCATCACCATGCCAGCAAATCCGCCATAGGGATAGTCGTCTACGCGGCGCCACTTGTCAGTAGAATAGTCGCGCAGATTGTGCAGATGTATCTCGGCCAAGCCCTTTTTCTGGGCTCGTGCCAGTATCGATTCGTTGACAAAGCCCTCTAACATTTCGGGCAATACGGTAATAATGTCTATTCTCATACGTGCAAAGGTAATGATTTTCCAGTAGATAGCAAATGTTTTTGCACTTCTTTATTTCTACTTTCTCTTCTTCGACGTAGTGGTACGCTTCTTGGTTGAGGTGGCGTTTTTCGTCGTAGAAGTGGTAGTGGCAACGGCAGCCTTGTAGTATTTTAGCGCCTCGGGCAACTCGGCTTTTATCGTAGCAATGCGCTTAGCATCAGAGGGGTGGTCGCTAAACATATCGCTCTGGTTGCTGTTGCCATTGCCTTGCGCCATACGCTGCCAAAAAGCTACGGCCACGCTGGGATCGTAACCAGCCATGGCGGCAAAAATTAAGCCCATACGGTCGGCCTCAGTTTCGTGGTTGCGCGAATATTTTAGGCTACGAAACTGCAACCCTTTCTGCGTCAATATTTGTGCCAACTGGGTGGTGGTAGAGCTTACACCTGCAGCCTCAAGCACGCCTCCCAATATCTGTGTGCCATACTGATTCCTGATTTGGGTACTCATCTGTTCAGCCGAATGTTTGGCCACAGCATGGGCTATCTCGTGCCCTAACACGATGGCCAGCGAAGCCTCGTTCTGCGTATAGGGCAGCAAACCTTCATACACCACAATTTTTCCGCCAGGCATACAAAAGGCGTTGGCCTCTTTATTCTGCACAAGGTTAAACTCCCAACTGAAATTTTTCACCTCGCTTGACAATCCGTTACTTTTCAGATAATTTTCAACAGCCGATGCTAAACGCTGTCCTACACGTTTTACCATGGCAGTATTGGCGCTATTGGTCGACACTTTAGCGCTTTTCATAAAGTTGCTATACTCTTGGTTACTCAGGCTCAACACCTGTTCATCGTTTACCAAAAGCGTTTGGGTTCGCCCTGAGATGGGCACTACACGGGTCGTTCCACACGACACCATAAGGGCCGTCACCACGGCCAACAATACAATCTTTACACTTTTCATATTTTTATCTTTTTATACATCTTTTTACAATTCGTACATTTTTCCCCCTTTTACATATCAATAGACGTTGAGGGGCGTTTTTCTTTCAATCTGTAAGTAAATAAGCTCTGTTTGCTTACAGTTTTCAAAAGTGATACCCCTCATTTCTGATTCGCGGCATTTCAGGCTCTGAAACCCTTGGTTTCAGGCTGTAATATGCTGGGTTTCACAGTCTGAAACCAATGCTTTCAGACTGTAATTTGATGGGTACAAACTTACACAAAATATGGGACATAAAAAAGGAAAAAACGAGAAAATATTTCACAATCTTTCACATTTAAATCTTTTTAAAAATTATCTCCGCACCAGGGTCGAGCCCGTAAAACCATCATTACCCCCATTCAGCTGCAAGGCATAGATGCCGTGTGGCAGATGCGCCAACGAAAAAGTATATTGGCGCTGCCCTGCCGCAAACTGATAGGTGGCCAGCCGCTGGCCCGCTGTGCTATACACCTGTATGCTGAAGGGGCGAGGTGCAGGGGCAACCAAGTGTATCGTTACGCTGCCTTGGGCATCAATGCTAAAGGTGGCGCGTGTGGGTTGCTGGTGCGAGAGGTCGGCAATGCCATCAATGCCCAGCAGGTAAAGTAAGCCACGGTAGGCATCAATCTCGCCATAGCCATACAGGTTATTAGGATACGTGAGCGAGGGGTCGGGCCGACGACAGGTAGCACGCAGCACATCCATCACGTCGGTGGGCGACAAGTCAGGGCGAGCCTGGAGCCAAAGGGCAATGACGCCAGCCACCACAGGCGCTGCCATCGAGGTGCCCGCGTCGCTCTGCCAGGCATAGGTGCGACCATTATACGCGAAGGTGCTGACCAGCGACGACTCGGGCGACGCCTGTTCACTGATATAATAGCTGCTATACGACGAGATGATGTTGGTGCCAGGCGCCATCACATCGGGCTTTATACGGCCATCATAGGTAGGACCAATGGCCGAATAGTGGGCTCGTTGGCCATGCGTGCCCGCGTTATATACCTGCACATCGCCCACCGAATTAACATATTGCGTGCGGTAGGCGGTAGCCCCCACCGCAATGACCGATGCGGCACACGACGGACTGAGGATGCTGTGCGACGCGTCGCCAGCCGATAAGGTTGGGTCGAGAGCATTGTCGTATAGTTCGCCCACCAACCGATAAAAAGCCACATCGGCCTCCTTTCCCATCACCTCTACCGACACCGCCTTAACCATGCCCACCCTAATATCGGCGCTAAGTGCTACATCGTAACAGGTTTGTGTGGGGTCGTAGCACGAAGGGTAAGCCTGAACAGTAAGCACATAATTGTCAGAACAAAGCACAAGGGTGTCAGTAAACGTTGAGTCGGAGGCCAACAGCACCTCGCTCATAGGCAGCACATAGGTTTCTGGCTGTTGATGGTTCCACACTTTCAGTCGAAGGTCGAAAGAGGTATCGGCCTGTAACGTAAAGGCCACACGCTTGCCCCACTTGCGAATGAAGGCACCCATGGCCTGCTCGCCACGAGGCTTTCTGAAATAGTTACGTTGCCATCCGTCATTGCCCACCGCTGCCACCAAGATGCGACCAGGACCCGTCATGCGGTTTATCACCTCGTTATACAGTATGTCGTCGCCATGAAAATCTTGGGTTGAGCCTTCGCTGAAATTAATCACACAGGGCAAGCCACACGCCTCGGCATAATCAAAAATATACTGAAAACCCAAGGCATCTGCGGCATAAGTATATTTATAGCGTTGCGTGCTGTCTATCAGTTCGGCATCATCGCTCACTGCATTGCTCACCAGGCATAATTGGCTATCATAGGCCACACCACGATAGGCAGTGCCAAAGCCCGTGCCCGCCGCTATACCTGCGGTATGGGTGCCATGGCTGATGAGGCGAGCATCGCGCGAGTGGGCATAGGTTTTCAGCGCTTCGCCCTCATAGGCGGCACCTACAAACAGGGGGCTGTCAATAGTGTCGGTAGAGAGCATGTCCCAAAAACGCTGGATGCGCCAACTGGAGGTATTGCGATCGAGAAATGTGGGATGCGTAAGGTCGAAGCCTACATCTTGCACCCCCACCACTACCCCACGGCCTGTAAAGGCTTGGGGCAACTGCTGGGCAGCATACACCTCGCGAGCGCCCACCTGTATGTACACCGAGTCGAGCAAAGGGCGCGTGCCATGTTGCGCCTCGATACGACACACGCGGGCATCGGCACTCAAAGCGGGCACGCTGCTCAGTGGCATCTGCACAATGCTAATGTCGCCATACTGCCTCAGCACGGTGCAGCCATGCTGGGGCAAAGCGTCAGCATCGGTGGCTGACCGTGTCTGCACAAAAGCACACACCTGAGGTTGAACGTGCCGCCCCAGCGTTTTAAGCTTTGGCAAGCGTTGTGCCTCATGGCGCACCCACTGTCTCAGTTGCCCCGACAGTTTGCCATACTGCGTCTGCTGCCCCCTGGCGGGCAGTGGGCTCAGCAAAACAGCTATGCAGAGGTATATATATAATAAGGTGTAGCGGACGGGCTGTATCAAGTGCCGCCACCGACCGCAAGTTTGCTTCATAACGTTAGAATATTTGCCTGCAAAATAACAAAAAAAACATGAAACAACCAACAATGCCGACACTAACTTTCATTTGTTCAGCCATTTTACCTACCGCCCTCTTGTTGTGCGTAAGCATCTATTCTGAGAAAAAGGTCTGTAATTTGAATATTTTGTTGTACTTTTGCACACACAATATAACTTGCTTAGCAATATAACAAAAAAATCATTATAAAACAATGGAACAAAACAACAACAAGTTTGTAGCAGTGGCCTACAAGCTTTACACCATCGACAACGAGGGTACCACACTGGTAGAAGAGGCTCCCGCAAATAAGCCTTTCGTATTTATCTCGGGCTTCGGCATCACACTCGACAGCTTTGAACAAGCTGTAACAACACTGGAGAAGGGTGCCGAATTCGACTTCCAGCTCACACCCGAACAGGCTTATGGCGAATATATCAACGAGCACGTGATTGATCTTGACAAAGAGATATTCACCATCAACGGCCGCTTCGACCACGAGCACATTGTGAAAGATGCCATCATTCCGTTGCAGAACGAAGAGGGACAGCGCTTCATGGCACGTGTAGCTGAGGTTAGTGCCGATAAGGTGAAGGTTGACTTGAACCACCCGCTGGCTGGTAAGACACTGAACTTCAAGGGTTCGGTAGTGGAAAGCCGCACCGCTACAAACGAAGAGATACAAGACATCATCAACCGCATGAGCGGCGAAGGATGTGGCGGAAGCTGCGAGAGCTGCGGTGGTGGCTGTGGCGGACACGACCACGAGCACAACCACGAAGGGGGCTGCTGCGGACACTGTCACTAAACACAAACCGCACCCATAACACCCCACACCCCTACACCTTATATATATAGCACACACAACACAACATCTACACCGTTATGCGAAACACCTTCGGAAATATTTTCACGCTCACCACGTTCGGCGAAAGTCACGGAGCAGCTGTGGGCGGCGTCGTTGATGGCATGCCTGCAGGCATCAACATCGACATCGACTTTATTCAAAGCGAACTGAACCGCCGACGCCCTGGACAAAGCAGCATTACCACCAGCCGTAAAGAGGCCGACCAGGTAGAACTGCTCAGTGGCGTGTTTGAAGGCAAGTCGACAGGATGCCCCATCGGCTTTGTGGTGCGCAACACCAATCAGCACTCGGCCGATTATGAGAACCTGCGCAACCTGTTCCGACCTTCGCATGCCGACTTTACCTATAACACAAAGTATGGCGTGCGCGATCATCGCGGTGGCGGACGCACATCGGCACGTATCACCATAGCACGCTGTGTGGGTGGAGCGTTGGCAAAGATGGTGCTTAAGCAGTTGGGTATCAGTGTGCAAGCATATACATCGCAGGTGGGCAACATTGCCCTCGAGCGCGATTATCACCCATACGACCTGTCGCTCACCGAGAGCAACGCTGTGCGATGCCCCGACCCAGAGAAGGCACTGCAGATGGAACAACTCATCTCTCAGGTGAAAGCCGAGGGCGACACCATAGGTGGCATTATCAGCTGTGTGATAAAAGGGTGCCCCGTAGGCTTGGGCGAACCCGAATTTGACAAGCTGCACGCCGCTTTAGGCAAAGCAATGCTAAGCATCAACGCCGTAAAGGGCTTCGAGTATGGCGAGGGCTTTGCAGGCGTAACGGCACGTGGCAGCGAACAAAACGATGTGTTTGTGCCCAATGGCCACGGCGGCGTGACCACCCGCACCAACCACAGTGGCGGCATACAAGGCGGCCTAAGCAATGGGCAAGACATCTTCTTTCGCGTGGCTTTCAAGCCCGTAGCCACTATTTTGCAATCACAACAAACGGTGAACCGACAAGGCGAGGCTGTTACCTTCAAGGCACAAGGCCGACACGACCCCTGTGTATTGCCACGCGCGGTGCCTGTGGTAGAGGCTATGGCCGCCATGACAGTGCTCGATTTTTATTTTCTCAACCGCACAATAAATTTTGGATTAAACGCTCAAGAATGGGGATAAATGGCTTGATTATTGACCTATAACACATAAATCAAGCATTTTTACCCCCCCCGAAGCAAAAAAAGCGAATATTATTTTGTTTATATTAAATATATTTGCTATATTTGCAGCATACATAGACAGAAAGGCTTGTGAAAGTCTACAATGTCAATTTAGTTAAGTCTAGTTTAGTTTTTGTGTTGGTTGAGGGTCGCTGATTGGCGGCCCTCAAATTTTTTATCTATACTATATAGCCTATGGCACACCTACTTTTAGCGCTCAGCCTCGTGCTGCAAGCCTTCACTTTTGTTGAGCTAAACTGCGAGAACCTATTCGACACGCAACACGACAAAGGGAAGAACGATACCGAATATACACCCTCTGGCACCTACCGCTGGAGCAAAACACGCTATTGGCGAAAGCTTGACCGCACTGGACAAACACTGCTTTCGTGTGCGAACCTGAAAGATGCTGCCGTGCCCGACATGGCGGTGCTGTGCGAGGTTGAGAACGACACGGTGATGCGCGACCTTACACGACGCTCGCTGTTGCGCAACGCACGATACGATTATGTGGTCACACAGTCGGCCGACGAGCGAGGCATCGACGTGGCCTTACTTTATTCGCCCATGGCGTTTCGTCTGCTCAGCAGTCATGCCATACGCATTGTACCCATCAAAGGCATGCGCCCCACACGCGACATATTGTATGCTAAAGGGCTCATTATCAGTGGCGATACGCTGCACATCGTAGGCATACATTTTCCCAGCCGACGCGGAGGCGAAAAGCTGTCGCGCCCGTTCCGCCAGCACGCCGCTCAACATCTATCTGAAACCATTGACAGCATTTATGCCACCAACGACCAGGCACGCATTATCGTGGCGGGCGACTTCAATATGTATGCCGACGATGGCATTATGAAAAGCATCTTATCGCACGGCCTTGTAAACCTTACGGCTCAAGCAAAAGGGCAACGGGGCGCGAAAGGCACCTATCGCTATCACGGTGCATGGGGAAGCCTCGACCACATTTTGGTAAGCCCAGCGCTGTTGCCCTGTGCCACAGAATGTTACATTAACGATGCCGCCTTTCTTACCGAACCCGACGAGCGCTATGGGGGCTTCAAACCTAGGCGCAACTATCAAGGCCCTGTGTACCACAATGGCTTCAGCGACCACCTACCACTGGTGGGGCGCTTTGTTTTTCAATAACCCACGAAAAAGGGTTTTAAAAAAAATTGCACACTACCTATATATGTGCGCAAGATTATGAAAAAGTGTTTTAAAATACTTTAAAACGACCGCAGCAAATGGCTCTTTTCGTTATTTAATGTCTACTTTTGCATAAATAAACAGAGATGGGGAATAAATATGTCCGCTTTTACCACAAACGCGGTAAAGGTGGCATATGGCTTTTCTATCCAATGTGTATTTACACAAAACGAAGAAAAATATAATTGTATCACCATATAAAAAAATAAAGACAATCGTATGTTCGAGAACTTAAGCGACAGACTTGAGCGCAGTTTTAAGATACTGAAAGGTGAAGGAAAAATCACCGAGATAAACGTAGCCGAAACCCTGAAAGACGTGCGACGCGCACTGCTTGACGCCGATGTCAACTACAAGGTGGCCAAGACCTTCACCGACACGGTAAAGAAGAAAGCTATGGGCATGAATGTGCTCACAGCGGTCAAGCCCAGTCAGCTGATGGTGAAAATCGTACACGACGAGTTGGCTGAACTGATGGGTGGCGAGGCCGCCGAACTGCATCTTACCAGTCGTCCCGCCATCATCTTGATGAGCGGTTTGCAAGGTTCAGGTAAAACTACCTTCAGCGGTAAGCTGGCCAACCTGCTCAAGCAGAAACAGCACAAGAACCCGCTGCTTGTGGCTTGCGACGTTTACCGTCCTGCCGCTATTGAGCAGCTGAAGGTTGTGGGCGCACAGATCAACGTGCCCGTATATACTGAAGAGGGCAACAAAGACGTTTGCACCATTGCCGCACACGCTGTGCAAGAGGCAAAGGCCAAAGGCTATGATGTGGTGATTGTCGATACTGCGGGTCGTCTGGCCGTTGACGAGCAGATGATGGACGAGATCACGCGATTGAAGCAAAGCCTCAACCCCGACGAAACCTTGTTCGTTGTTGACTCGATGACAGGTCAAGACGCTGTAAACACCGCCAAAGAGTTTAACGATCGTCTCGACTTTGATGGCGTTATCCTGACCAAGCTCGACGGCGACACACGTGGTGGTGCGGCCCTCTCTATCCGCACCGTGGTTACCAAGCCTATCAAGTTTGTAGGTACAGGCGAAAAAATGGAAGCCCTTGACGTGTTCCATCCCGCACGTATGGCCGACCGAATCCTCGGTATGGGCGATATCGTGAGCCTTGTTGAACGTGCTCAAGAGCAGTTTGACGAAGAAGAGGCCAAGAAGCTTCAGAAGAAAATTCAGAAGAACAAATTCGACTTCAACGACTTCCTCGCACAGATTGAGCAAATCAAGAAGATGGGTAACCTGAAAGATTTGGCTTCAATGATACCAGGTGTAGGCAAGGCCATCAAAGATGTTGACATTGACGACAACGCCTTTAAGGGCATCGAAGCCATCATCAAGAGTATGACTCCTAAGGAGCGTACCAACCCCGAAATACTGAACCAGAGCCGCCGCCAGCGCATTGCCAAAGGTAGTGGCACCGACCTGCAAGAGGTAAACCGCCTTATCAAGCAGTTTGACCAAACACGCAAAATGATGAAGATGGTGACAGGTAGCCAGATGGCACGCATGGCTGGCATGATGGGCAAGATGAAAGGTATGCCTGGCATGCCTAAGATGCCTAAACTGTAATAACCCCACACCTTATTATATATATATTAGGAACAACAAAAAAACAAAGATAGCATGCAGTTGATAGACGGAAAAGCCACAGCGGCAACCATCAAAGAAGAAATTGCCGCCGAAGTAAAAGCCATTGTTGATGCAGGAGGCAAACGTCCGCACTTAGTGGCCGTACTTGTAGGACACGATGGCGGTTCAGAAACATATGTGAAGAACAAGGTTATTGCTTGCGAGCAGTGTGGCTTCAAATCTACCCTCATACGCTATGAGAGCGACGTTACAGAAGACGAACTGCTGCAATGTGTTGACCGCCTGAACCACGACAACGATGTTGATGGCTTCATCGTACAGCTGCCTCTGCCCAAACATATCGACGAGCAGAAGGTAGTGATGGCCATCGACTATCGAAAAGATGTTGACGGCTTTCATCCTGTAAACGTAGGACGCATGGCTATCGGTTTGCCATGCTTCATCTCGGCCACTCCTTTGGGCATACTCACCTTGCTGCAACGCTATGGCATCAACACATCAGGAAAGAAGTGTGTGGTGCTAGGACGTAGCAATATTGTAGGCAAGCCCATGGCACAACTTATGTTGCAGAAACAGTATGGCGACGCCACCGTTACCGTGTGCCACTCACACTCGAAAACACTGAAAGACGAATGTCGCGAAGCCGACATCATCATCGCCGCTATCGGTCAACCAGAATTTGTTACCGCCGATATGGTGAAACCTGGAGCCGTAGTGATTGACGTTGGCACCACACGTGTGCCCGACGCATCGCGCAAAAGTGGCTTCCGTTTGTGCGGCGACGTTAAGTTTGACGAGGTAGCACCGCTGTGCTCATTCATCACACCCGTGCCAGGTGGTGTAGGTCCGATGACCATCTGCTCGTTGATGAAGAACACGCTGGCAGCGGGCAAGCACGAGATATACTAATGGAAACGTGCAAGCCTATGACCGCCGACGACTTTTACCAGCAAGGCAACGACTATCGACGTAAAGGCGACTGGCAACATGCCATCGACTGCTACCTCGAAGCCATCAGCCTTGACCCAATGTCGCCAGCCGTTGAAGCCAAACAGATGCTCGACAGCATCTTAGGCTTTTACTGTAAAGATATGTATAACCCTTAAAGGGTGGTAGGTGCAGGTTTTATTAAAGAGAAAACTACACAGCACAGCCACTGTTCCCATTTGCAGAACAGCGTGCTGCGCTTACAATAAATCATTATATAGAAATGGCAAAATTTAAAGGAGCTATCGTTGTCGACACCAATCGATGCAAAGGATGCGCCCTGTGCGTTGAAGCTTGCCCGAAAGATGTGATAGCGCTGGCTCAAAAAAATGTGAACATCAACGGATACCCGTATGTCATGGCCGTCAATCCTGACGATTGCATAGGCTGTGCTTCGTGTGGCATCGTATGTCCCGACGGCTGTATCACGGTTTACAAAAAAAGATTGGAGGATTAAAACAACATCATGGCAGAACAAGAAATAATGCTAATGAAGGGTAACGAGGCCATTGCACACGCCGCCATACGCTGCGGTGCCGACGGCTACTTCGGATACCCCATCACCCCACAAAGCGAGGTGCTTGAAACACTGGCCAAGCTGAAACCTTGGGAAACCACTGGCATGGTGGTGCTGCAAGCCGAAAGTGAAGTGGCTTCTATCAACATGATTTATGGTGGAGCAGGCGCAGGAAAGCGTGTCTTCACATCATCATCAAGCCCTGGCATCGCACTGATGCAGGAAGGCATTGCCTATATGGCGGGTGCCGAACTGCCTGGCGTGTTTGTTAACGTGCAACGCGGAGGCCCTGGCCTGGGCACCATCCAGCCCTCACAGAGCGACTATTTTCAAGCCACACGTGGCGGTGGCAATGGCGACTATAACGTAATTGTATTGGCTCCTAACTCGGTACAAGAGATGGCCGACTTCATGGACCTGGCCTTCACCCTCGCCTTCCGTTATCGCAACCCAGCAATGATCTTGAGCGATGGCGTTATCGGACAGATGATGGAAAAGGTGGTGTTGCCCCCGCAAAAGCCACGCCGCACCGAAGAAGAGATAAAGCAAGAATGTCCGTGGGCATCAATAGGTCGCACCCCTGACCGCGCGCCAAACATCATCACATCGCTCGAGCTGAAACCTGAGGCTATGGAGCTGCGCAACCAGCATCTGCAAAAAAAGTATGCCACCATCAAAGAAAAAGAGGTGCGTTACGAAGCCATACAGCTCGACGACGATACCGACATTATGATTGTGGCCTTTGGTAGCGCCGCACGCATTGCTGAGAAAGCCATCGAGATTGCTCGCGAGCAAGGCATCAAGGCCGGACTGTTCCGCCCCATCACCCTGTGGCCCTTCCCTGAAAAAGAAATAGCACAGGCAGTGCACGGCAAACGTGGCGTGCTGGTGGTAGAGATTAACGCTGGACAGATGATTGAAGACGTGCGCCTGGCCGTAAATGGCGAGGTAACAGTAGAACATTTCGGACGTTTGGGTGGCATTGTGCCCGAGCCTGAAGAGATAGTGAACGCAATAAAGGAGAAACTATTATGAACGACATCATATCACCTGAAAACTTGGTCTACAAGAAGCCAACGCTGATGAACGACACCCCTATGCACTATTGTGCAGGATGTTCGCACGGCGTGGTGCACAAGCTGGTGGCCGAAGTGATTGAAGAAATGGGAATGACCAACAAGGCCGTAGGCATCAGCCCAGTAGGATGTGCCGTATTTGCCTACCGATACATCGACATCGACTGGCAAGAGGCAGCACACGGACGTGCTCCAGCCCTGGCCACCGCTGTAAAACGTTTGTGGCCCGACCGTTTGGTGTTCACCTATCAGGGCGATGGCGACTTGGCTTGCATAGGCACCTGCGAAAGCATTCATGCCTTGAACCGTGGCGAAAACATCACGCTGATATTCATCAACAACGCCATCTATGGCATGACTGGCGGACAGATGGCCCCCACCACCCTTCTCGGACAAAAAACCAGCACCTGCCCCTATGGCCGTGTGCCCGAGTTGCACGGATACCCCTTAAACATCACCGAACTGGCTGCCCAGCTGCGTGGCACCTGTTACGTTACACGCCAAAGCGTTGAAACCGTAGGCGCCATACGCCAAGCCAAGAAGGCTATACGCAAAGCCTTTGAAGCATCTATGGCAGGCAAGGGATCGTCGCTGGTAGAGATTGTGAGCACCTGCAATAGCGGCTGGAAGATGTCGCCCGCACAGGCCAACAAGTGGATGGAAGAAAATATGTTCAAACAATACCCGAAAGGCGACTTAAAAGATACAACAGCACTATGAAAAAAGAAATAATTATTTCAGGTTTCGGTGGCCAAGGTGTCTTGTCAATGGGAAAGATACTGGCCTATTCGGGTCTGATGGAGAACAAAGAGGTAACATGGATGCCCGCCTATGGCCCAGAGCAGCGTGGTGGTACAGCAAACGTTACCGTCATTGTGAGCGACACGCGCATCTCATCGCCCATCTTGAGCCACTATGATGTGGCCATCGTGCTCAACCAGCCCTCGCTCGACCGCTTTGAAGAAAAGGTGAAGCCTGGCGGCATCCTCATCTACGACGGCTTCGGCATCATCAACCCGCCCACCCGCAAAGACATTAATGTGTATCGCATTGATGCCATGGACAAGGCGGCCGACATGAAAAATGCCAAGGTGTTTAACATGATTGTGCTGGGCGGACTGCTGAAGGTGTGCCCCGTGGTGAGCACCAACGGCCTGCACCACGCACTGTTCAAGTCGCTGCCCGAGCGCCATCATGCCATGATACCCCTTAACATGGAAGCCGTAGAAGTGGGCATGAACATCATTGAAAAGCAAAATTAAGGTTCTCTTTTTAAAGACATCATCTTAAAAACGAGCAAACCGTTATCTATATATAGGCAAAAGCGAATAGTTTCATCTGCTTTTGCCTATTTTTTGTTATAAATGGCCTATTGCGCTTACTTATTAATGAAAACATTTGGCCCTTTCAAGTTTTTTTCTTTTCTTTGCAAAACCATCTATTAAACCCCAATCGGTCGTTAGGCCGTTTTGGGTTAAAAGAATAATGAATAGATGCGCGTTACATGAAGACATGCGATATGCATTTCGTACAACACGCTAATACAGTAAAAAAAAGAAATATTTCAAACACTCAAAAGTTATGAAGAAATTATTTTCAATGGTTGTAGCCCTTATGGCCACAGCAACCCTTTCTGCACAAACATTGCAGGAGAGCAAATCATCTGACAACATCTACATCGGCCTGAATGGCGGTTTGGCTTCGGCCACCACTGGTCATGCATGGCTGAAAGACCTTAACCCCAACGTAGGCCTCCGTATTGGTCGCCTGTTCACACCTGTTTTTGGCTTGGCAGTTGAAAGCAACGCCTACTTCAAAAACACCAATGGCCACAGCACAGGCACCATCGTAAACGGTCTTAACACCTCGTTGCTGGGCACCGTAAACCTTACCAACTGGATAGGTGGTTACAAGGGCGAGCCTCGCCTGTTCGAGCTTACCGCTGTTTATGGTTTAGGCTGGGGACACGTGTTTGGCACTCCTACCAAAGAGTGGAAACAAGATATGCTTACCTCCAAGGCAGGTCTCGACTTTGGTTTCAACCTGGGCAAGAAAAAGGCTTGGCAGTTCTATCTTGAGCCTGCTGTAGTGTTCGCCCTCAACGGCAACGGCTATCAGGGTGTGCAGTATAACGTACACCGCTCGCACGTTCAGCTCAATGCAGGTATTGTTTACAAGTTTGGCAACTCAAACGGCACACACAACTTCGCCATCGCCACCTTGCGCGACCAGGCCGAAATTGATATGCTGAACGCACAAATTAACGATTTGCGCAGCGACCTGAACAATAAAGACAATGAGATTGACAGCAAAGACAAGCAGATTGCCGACCTGCAGCAGCAGCTGAACAACTGCGAGAACAAGCAGCAGCAACAAGCTAACAACCTGCAGCCCATCGTTGTGTTCCGTCAGGGCAAGAGCAAGATTGATGCTGCCCAGTATGCACAGATTGAGCTTATTGCCAACTATATGCAGGCTAACGAGAATGTAAACGTTGAGATTAAGGGTTATGCTTCGCCCGAGGGTTCAACCAAGGTTAACGAGAAGCTGTCGCTCGCACGTGCCGAGGCTGTTAAGAACGCACTGGTAAAGAAATATAACATCGATGCCAACCGTCTTACCACTAAGGGTATGGGTGCTACCAATAAGCTCTCACGCCAGGTAGAATTCAACCGCGTAGCAACCTTCAAGGCCGAATAATATAGACGCAACATTATTATAGTTGCAACATTATAAAACAAAAAAACTGCCAGCAAAGTGTTCAACACTTCTTGCTGGCAGTTTTTTTATCCCAAATAGGTTGTTAGGGCTTGCTTGTATTTTGTTTTTTTAGAAGATGAAAAAAGATTATTTCTTCTTCAGCACATACAGCTTAGCCATTTCGCCTTCAGCCTCATTGCCCAGCGAGTCGGTCATCATAATGCTTTGCGCATCTTTTACCTTATAGAAGGTGTGGTCGCCACTTGACGGGCGCACCAGCATCAGCACACCGCCATCAAGCACCTGCAGCACACCACTGGCCTCATCGTGTCCGTCTTTGCGGTCAATATAGTCTTGCTGCAACTGATAGGTGCTATCAGCATTTATCGTCAGCACGGTTTTAATGCCCGGGCAGTCGGCAGCAGGCAGCGTTCCCTCATAGGTTCCTGCTACGGCAGCCAAGTCAACAGCCGCTTTCTCAGCTGTGCTATCAGCAACATTCATCGAGTCGTTGTCAGCAACATTCTGTTCCGTTTTCTTTCCTGTGCAAGAAGCCATCAATGCAAGAGCTACCAATGGCATAATCATCATATTCCTTTTCATTTCTTTTTGGGTTTTAATAAAAACTATTGTCTATTCTGTGCAGCATCAGCACCAGGCTACAAAAGTATACAAAACTTTTGGTTTGAATAAACATTCTTACTTAAATCAATAAAACGTTAACATAAATAGGCTTTTGCTGTACTACCAGTTATTGCACAAACACTACTTCGCATAAACACTACTTCGCATAAACACAGCTTCGCATAAACACAGCTTCGCACAAACACAGCTTCGCATCTAAAGCTTTACGCCATATTTCACTATACCCTCGTTCAGCATACCGTCGGGCATAAAAGCTTTAAGCACATTAACTACCGTATTCAACATCATCTCACGCACATAGTCGTCTTTGATATAAAGCGACACACGGCGCAACGACAGATAGTCGCCTTCAATCTTTCGCACATTGGCACGCTGCTGCTCGGTAAGGAAAGGCAGGTGCATCTCAGGAATGATGGTATATCCCCCATTCTCGTCAACAATGCGTATCAACGTTTCAATGCTGCCCGCCTCATAAATATGTCGACCTTTGCTACGCACCTTGCAAAACGAGAAAGCGCTATCGCGCAAGCACTGCGCCTCTTTCATGATCCACATGTTTTCATGCTCCAAATTCTCGGGCTTAAACACGGGCAACTTTCGCCAGCAGCTTTCGGCCAGATAAACATAAAAGCGCTCGCTGTAAAGCGGTATCTCTAAAATTCCGGGGCGCACGTTGTCAGCAATGGCAATGCCCGCATCCAGCTCGCCACGCAGCAGAGCATCAAGCATAAAGTTGGCCTTCATCTCACTGATAGAAAGTGTCACCGAAGGATAGTTTTCTCGGTAATGCTTAATAAACTTAGGCAGCAGATAAGGTGCTATGGTAGGGCCTACAGACAGCGAAAAGGCATCGCTAAGCGTCCCTTTTTCTTCGCGCACAATCTCGGTTATGCGGTCGGTTTCCATCACCACCGTTTGTGCCTGTCGCAATATTTTTTCGCCCACCGCAGTGATCGTCACCATCTTGTTTGAGCGTTCAAAGATGCGCACATCAAGCTCTTCCTCCAGCTTCATGAGCATGGCGCTAAGCGTAGGTTGCGATATATTGCATGCATCGGCCGCCTTCGCAAAATTGCGAAAACGGTCGATGGCCATGATATATTTCAGCTGTTGTAAGTTCATTCTTGATAGCTGTTTACAACCTTTTTCAAGTCAGACAAGCTCATCGCCCCACTCTGTCGCCACAGCGCATCACCCTTTCTAAAGAGCATCAGCGTGGGCACCGACTGTATGCGATATTGCTCCATCAAAGCTTCGTTCTTGTCAATGTCAATCTTGATGATGCGAAGGCTGTCGCCCATCTCCTCTTTCAGCTGTTCCAGCACAGGGTGCATCATCTTGCAAGGGCCACACCATGTGGCAAAGAAGTCGACCAGCGTCAGTTGGCTTCCGTTGATAATTTCATTCAGTTTTTCCATACTTTTCATTTATTTTTTAAGTTTACAAATCATTTGCGTCATATTGCCCATTGGGCAGAACACGCACCATGTGCGCGGACGATAGATAACGGTGAGCACTATGCCCACAATAAGCGAGGTGAGCATGATGCCATAAAGACCAAAGGCAAACTGTGCCACCCAAGGTTCTACGGCGGTGGGGTAAGCCCAGTGCCAGGGCACATCGAAGGTCCACAACAGATGCACCGTTTCGTGTAACGACTCTATGCCCTTTGCCACATGCACCGTAAGAACAAGCATCTGTACGAAGAAGAACATGAAGAACACGAGGAAGGCGTTTCTAAACCCTTTCGATGAGAGCCAACGCGGTGCCACCTTACGGCTCGACCAGCCCAACGTGTTGCCTATCTGCAGAAACAGTTGTCCACGTCCGCAGTAGTTGTTACAATAGCCTTTGCCCGCACCAAAGATAGCCATGAGCAGAGGTATCATGAAACAGATGACGCCGAGCCATGCAAAAACGATATTGAAGAAGCCGAGGGTGAAGTAGGTTGCCGAAACAATCCACATATAGTCGCTCCAGCGTTTTTTCTTTTTCTCTATTGCCATCGTGCTTATATTTTTTCTATTATCATCTTGTTTTTAATAACCTTACGCCCTTAACACCTTGTGCATCACGCCAGCCGGACAATTCTTCTCGCACAAGCCACAGCCAATACACATAGTTTCGTCAATCTCGGCATAGCAGCCCTTATAGATGGTGATAGCGTCTTTGGGGCACACTTTCACGCATACGCCACAAGCCACGCAGAGGTCTTTCTCGTTTTCGGCTTTATACTTCGATGCCATATCTATCTCATTGTTTATGGGTTTTCTGTTCGTTTCTCTTTTTTATTTGTCTTCAGCGTTGAGCAATTCTTCCAAAAACTCTGATGCATCGGCCACACAAAGTGGGCACTCGCGAAGCACATCACCAGTGCCTACGCCCTTCAATAGTTTGCACTGCGTAGCACCATTGCGTTGCTGAAACTTATTCATCATCACGCGCATGCCCTTCATAGCCTTGGCACGGTCTTTCACAGCAAGGCCGTAAACGATGCCAGCGCCCACCAGCGCACCACACGTTCCCTCCATGTTGCCCATGCCAGCGGCAAAGCTGTTGCCCACATTTCTTATTGTCTCTTCATCAAGACCTGTAAAGTCGTGATACGTGCAGCACACAGCCTGTGTGCAGTTGTGCGAGCCGCAAGCTTTCTTAGCGGCAGCAATATCTTTTCTGCTTTCCATATTTTCTGTTTTATTATCATTTGCAAAGATAGTGCAAACCGAACGCAGAATATCAAGCTTGCTTGAATATTATGCTGAGGTGTAGCCTATCTTCTGCAAAGATATGCTTTTTATGATAGACAAACAAATGTTTTTATCTATACAATGATAGATTTTAGCTATTGACGATAAGAAATAATTGTAAGAGTTAACCTATGATAGAACACAGTTTTTCTTACTCAACAAAGATTTTCAAGCAGAAGGCCTTTGTTTACAATAAATATTTGTAACTTTACAAACAGAATTGGCTTTGGCCCATTCTAAGACATCGTTGAAAAATAAAGCATTCGCTATTATTTCGCGTTTAGCCAAGAGCGTCGGAAACTCATTTGGAATAACAAGCACGGAAATAATATGTGACAGGTGGTTCGTATACGTATATTTCGTATGAAATAGAAGTCGCTGTTCAATCCTTTAAGGCAATGCTATCACGCAATAGGCGTGGTGCATTCTTATGGATTGACTGGGGCTCCTTCCGACGCCGCCCCGTGCTAAACGCGATAAGAGGCATCACGCCCTTTTTGCGTCTTAGCGGATTGATAGTTGTATGCCGATGTCGTATACTATAACTATCAATCATACTTATGGCAAACAAGAATTTAAACGCTGCGAAAGTAGCGAAGAAGGACGAGTTTTATACTCAGCTTTCTGACATTGAGCGCGAGTTGCAGCATTATTGGCCGCATTTTCGTGGTAAGGTGGTGCTCTGCAATTGTGAGGATCCTTACGAGAGTAATTTCTTCAAATATTTTGCGCTTCGGTTCAATCAACTCGGACTGAAGAAGCTAATATGCACCTGTTATAATGGCTCGCCTGTGCAAGGCAATGAGCTCATATTACATTTTGAAGGTTTTGAAGATGAACCCACCAAAGTAGCATATAAAGTAGAAATAACAGAGGTAAAGGACGAAAATGGCGATGGTGCTGTTGACCTATCAGACGTGCGATATCTTCTTCAGAACAACAAAAACGTTATGTCAACATTGAAGACAGGCGACTTCCGCTCGCAAGAGTGTATCAACTTACTTAAAGAAGCAGATATTGTTGTAACCAATCCGCCATTCTCACTATTCCGTGAATATATTGGACAATTAATGGAATATGGTAAGAAATTTTTAATTGTTGGTCGACAAATGAATATAACATACAAAGAATTCTTTCCATTAATTCAAAAAAACAAAGTTTGGCTTGGGTATGGTTTTAAAGGGGCTGCCGCTCATTTTATAACTCCTTATGAAGATATTGCAACAGCAGGAGACCACAGGAAAGGAATGGTTAGAGTTTCAGGTGTTACATGGTTTACCAATTTAGAGATACCCAAGCGTAACGAAGAACTTGATTTAGTATGTCATTACACACCTGATGAATACCCAAAATATGATAACTATGATGCTATTGATGTAAACCGAACACAAAACATACCATATGACTATGATGGTATAATGGGAGTTCCTTTAACTTTCCTGGATAAATATTGTCCAAACCAATTTGAAATAATTTGGCAAGCAAGTGGAAACACGCGAGCTTCCGCCCCGAAAGAGATTTTAAAAGAAGTGGGATACAGCATTCATCCAGAAGATAGAGGAGGCTGCGCGGTTGTAAAAGGAAAGCGACAATTTACAAGAATATTTATTCGTCGAACCCCTAAAGAATAATTCAGTTGCATTATGATGACCATCAAGCAATTAGAGGTAACCGTTGGCGAGATAACCAGCGGTTATATCAATAGTGAAGAACAAGGCGTGCGTGGTTATGGCGGTTTGCTTGACATCCGTCCACCTTACCAGCGCGAGTTTATTTATAACGAAAAAGAACAGATAGCCGTTATCACCACTGTACTTAAAGGCTATCCGCTAAACGTTATGTATTGGGTGAAGCGTAGCGAAGATGCCGAATGCCCATACGAAGTGATGGATGGGCAGCAACGCACCCTATCGCTTTGCCAATATGTAGCAGGCACATTCGCCTACGACTTCAAAAATTTCTTCAACCAGCCTGCCGACATACGGAAAAAGATACTCGACTATAAACTAACCGTGTATGTATGTGAGGGCGAAGAGTCGGAAAAGTTAGAATGGTTTCAAACCATCAACATTGCTGGTAAGCCATTAAACGAGCAAGAAATTCGTAATGCGATATACGCAGGCCCTTTCGTAAGCGATGCCAAGCGACATTTTTCTAAAACCAATTGTGGTGCATACCGATTAGGAAAAGATTTAGTAAATGGAACGCCTATTCGTCAAGACTTTTTAAAAAAGGCATTAGAATGGATGGCCAACCATGAAACACGTAACGGTAAACCACAAACAGCGGTTGGGTATATGTCAGCACATCAACACGACCTTAGTGCTGGCCCACTATGGACATACTTTCAAAGCGTACTAAACTGGGCTATATCTACCTTCAATATGAAGAAATTTAAGAAAATCATGAAGGGCATTGATTGGGCCAAATTCTACGACAAATTTCATGAACAAGCGCTCGACATCAACGATATGGAGAAGCGTATTGCCGACTTAATGGGCGATGACGAAATACAAAAGCAGTTAGGCATTATTCCTTATGTCTTAACGGGCGATGAGCATTATCTCGACCTTCGTTCTTTCCCTGAAAAGATAAAACTTGCTGTATGGGAAAAGCAACAACACAAATGCGCCATGTGCGGTAAAGAATTAGATACTCAAGTTTCGGATTTAGAATTCAAGCCGTTTGAGC
>UMGV01003785.1_pt1 | contig 36661 bp, 61 predicted proteins | sample 1965361 | NCBI WGS metagenome assembly UMGV01 (sample SAMEA4836081, study PRJEB28245) | human gut metagenome | biome: gut microbiome; material: fecal sample | place: Denmark | collected 2008
GAAGATTATAGTAAAGGAATAAATAAATTTTATTTAATTAAAAAAGTATTTTTTGATAATTTTATTAATTTTTATTATTCTTTTGAATTAACAGAGCTTATTAAAAAAATATCTCTTTAATATCTATATTTTACTTATAAAAAGAAAAAAAAGGAGGAATAATTTAATATGAATACAATTTTTATAAATTTTTATCAAGTTGAAGTTAATGAAAATTTTGAAATAATTAATAAAACAAAAATTCATAGTTTTGATATTTCTAAAATGAATTACTCATTTAATACTGCTGAAAATAGTCGTGGTACTGAATATAATGTTAATAATACTATTTTAGGGATTAGGGATGATTCAGATGAGGGTTCAAAAGTTATGGAAATGTATTTAATTGCAAAAGATTTAATAAAAACAAAAGAACCTTTTATTATTGAATATAATTTAAATGATAGTTATTCACTTTTTTCACCCATAATAAACGATATTAATTATGTAATTAATCCAAATAATGATTCAGTTAATGGAGCTTTATTAGAAAGTATACATTTTAATATAAATACATCAGAGGGATAATTATGAGTACAGCACAAGGTTATCTTGCTTTAGCTAGTGATATAAATAGTATTTTTAATAGACTAGAAGCTTTACGCGTAGAACACTATAGTGGAGCAGGACAAACTACAGCAGGACAAAATGCTTTATCTACTGCTTTTAACACCAATCCAGCAGTTAAAGAAGAAAGTATAACTGAACCTTATAGTTTAATGAAAAGTTATTTAAATGTTTTAAGAAATAGTGTTTTTTTAACTAGCATAACTGCCGCGCAAGTAGATGCTATCACAGTACCTGCTGCAGGAACCTTAATAAAAATGACTAATATACCTATAGCTGAAAATTTAATTACTACAATTGAAGAATTACCAAGTAGTTATACTACTAATTTTAGTTCTTTTAGAGGTAGTAATTTTGGTTTTAATGGAAGTAATTTTAGTTTTGGTTTTGATGGTAGTAATTTTAGTTTTTCTCAAAATTCTTCTAGGTTTGGTTTTAGCTTTGGTTTTAATTCTTCTCAACATTCGGGTTATGGTACTTCTTCTTGGGGAGCAAGATTTTAATGAAAACTTTAGGAATTATAAGTGCTTCAAAATGTAATTTAAAATGTGAATATTGTTATTTACATAAAAATAAAAGTTATATTAATGAAGATGAAAAAACTTTACAAGCAATTTTAGATGGTAGTTTTATAAAAAATGTAAAAAGAACTTTAAAAAAATTATCTATTGATAGGGAAGATTTTGGTAGATTAGAATTATGGGGAGGAGAAACTACTTTACATTTTTCTTCTTCGACAATCAATTTTTTTAAAGAGATTTTTGATTATTTTACTAATATTCATATTTTTTCTTTTTCTTCTAATTTTACTATTAATAGTGATAATTATGTAGAATTAATTAAAGAATTAGATAAAAATTTAGATAGAAAAATTCAAATGCATATACAAATATCTATGGATGGTCCAGATTGGATTTTATCTCAAACCAGGCATATTGAATATTCAAAAATTAAAAATAATCTTATAAATTTTATAAATAAATTTAATTCTATTCAATTAAAAAATATAGAAATACTTATTACTTATAAAGCCACTTGGACTTGGGAAATTTATAAAGAAGTTAATAAAAATATAGATTCTATAAAGCAATATTTAACTTTTTGTAAACAAGAAGAAAATGATATAAATAATATTATTTTTAATAAACAAGTACATTTTAGTGTTGGTGGCATGTATGGTCCAATGTTAGAAATTCCTCATAAATATACACAGCAAGATGGTATAGATATGGCAAAATTTTTATTAACTCATTATTCATATAAAAGAGAATTAGAAGAATTAAATTTAACTCTTGAAAATGAGACTATTTATATGCCAATTTTAACTTTGGGTTTAGATAAAACTTTAGATAAAGATGTATATTATTTATATAAAAATCAATGTAGACAAATGGTAGATGAATTATTATTTAAATGGGATGGTAGTTTATCAGCTTGTTCAAATGGTTTTTTAGATAATAATGAAGAAAATTTAGAATATTTAAAAGAAAATGATTTAGAAGAATATAAAAATGTATTAAAATCTAAAGATTGGTTACCTAAATATAAAGAAGGGGAAGTAGATTTAGATGAAATTTTAAAAAAATATAGGTATATGTCTACTTTTTGGGAAGATTATAATGAATTTAATTTAACAGTATTAGTATCACAAATTTTAGAGCTTGCGGACTGTGGACTTATAAGTCCAAATTATAAGAATAATTATAACAAAGCTTTACGTCATGCTTTAATGATGATTAATGGCCCAATAGTTTGTTATTTTCATAATTTACGAAAAACTGGCTCTCCTTATGTAACTGATTTTGATTTAATAAAATTATATTGTAATGGTTTTTTAGATTTATTTGAGGAAATTTATAGTTATGGAAACTAATAATTATATTATTGAAAAGAATCTTATTTTTTCTAATTTCTTAGAAAAACACTTTTTTAATAAGTTTCGTGAGGGAAATGAACATATAGAATTTTTTTTAAAAAGCCAATGTCCCGGAAAATGTGCATATTGTTATTTAAAAAAGCATGGTAAAGATTTATATCCTTATGAATACCAAGATGATGAATTAATTTTAAACAATTTAAAATTATTATTAGATTGGTATAAAGAGAATAAATTTAAAAATACTATTGAATTATTTTCTGGAGAAATTATTACTAGTGGTTTTTTCTTTAAGGTTTTAGATGTAATATATGAAGCTTTTTCAGAAGAATTTTTAAGTTATAAACCTAAAAATATTATTATTCCAGAAAATGGTGATTTCTTAGAAGATTTAGAATTAATTAAAAAAGTTGAATCTTATATTGAAAAATTTCTTGATATAGATATTGAATTAATTTTTAGTATGTCTATAGATGGAAAATATATGGATTTAAATCGAAATTCTAGAGATGATGAATATTATAAGAGAGCAATAGATTTTTGTAATAAATATATATATGCTTTTCATCCAATGGTAAGTGCTTTTAATATTGAAAAATGGATAGATAATTATGATTGGTGGAATAACGAAGAAATTCCTAATATTATATCTGACCATTTAATGACTTTAGAAGTTAGAGATAATAATTGGACAGAAGAAAAAATTAATGAATATTTAAAATTTTTAAATCATGTTATTGATAAAGAATTTGAAAAATGTTTTTTAGATCCTGAATTATTTGCTAAACGGTTAACGGGAGCAGATAATTATCCAGAAAAAGGTTATTTTATAATAGGTTATGCTCAAGGCTCTAGTGAAGAAAAGGATTATAGAAATCATGGTTTAACCTGTTCTTTAACAAATACTTTACATATTAGAGTTGGAGATTTAAAAATTGTTCCTTGTCATAGATTAGGATATGAACAATTTATTACAGGACAATTAGAAGTAAAAGATAATAAGATTTCTGGTTATATAGGAGAAAATGTAGAATTATTAGTTTCAATTTTATCTTGGACTTTAAATAATGGCCCTAAATGTAGTAAATGTGATATTAGACATTGGTGTTTAGGCCCATGTATGGGTTCTAATTTTGAAGATACTAATAATCTTTTTACTCCTCCAGAAAGTGTTTGCAACCTTTTTAAATCTAAAATAATTTTTTTAATAATGAAATATCAAGATTTAGGTCTTTTTCCTTATTTTGAAAAATTATTACCGAAGGATAGATATAATACATTGATAAATTATGTTAATAAAATAAATGGAAGTTTTGAAAATTATGGACAATATTATAAATATAAAATCGATGATTGCAAAAAGCAAAGAAAACCTATCACGGAATTGCAATTATAAAGTCAATTACGAAGAAATTTTAAGTATTTATTATACTGCATTAAATTTTTGTGAAGAAAAAGAAAAAGAAGAAATTATTAAAGAATTTGAATGTTTTTTAGAAGAAGTATATAAGCATTATAGATACAAAAATTTATTAGCACAAAAAAGGATTTCTCTTCCTTTTTCTATCTCTTTAACTCATAAAGAAAATCCTGAAGAAGGAAAGATAAGGTGTAATTAATGTATTTATTATTTTTTAATAATTATGGTGGGAAAAAAACAATAGAGCTTCCCAGTGATATAGGTTATGTAATTGAGCAAAAAGACGGTGATGAATTTTTCTTTTTTAATGATAATATAAATGATTTAAAATTAGAGAAAGTATCAGACGAATTAAGAAAAATTGATATAGAAGAATTACCTTATGTGACATTAAAAATAGAAAAAAATAAAGAGTTAACAAGTGTTTTTCCTATAAAATCTATTAATTATAGAATTGTAGGTTACGCTTATAAAAATCATACTGTTGATAGAGAAGCTTTGAGCATTAAATTTTTTAAAAACAATAGATTTAAACAAAAAAATAGAGAAACAGTTTATTGTGACGTAATGTGCCCACATTTCGCAGATAAAGGTTATTGCAAATATTATGATAAAGATCTAATTAAAACAACTGAGAATGGACAAATTGAATTTATAGTTTGTAAATTATGTTATTATGATATTTTAAATTTTATAGATAGAGGAATAAATAAAAAAAATTATCTTAATATGATAAATGAAGAAATAAATAAAAGATAAAAAAGAGGTAATATGAATAATTTTTGGTGGAATATTGGTGGCGGAATTAAACATTCTAAGCAGTTAATTGATTTTAATAATTATTTAAAACAATATTATGATGTTCCTTATAATTTTTTTAATTCGGTTTATGATTCTATTTTTGGTATGTTATGGAATGGTGGTCGTATTTGTCAGCCACAAGATGCTATAACTTTAGAAGAATGGATTGAATTAATTTACAATTATAACTTCAGTAACATTGGTTTTAATTTTAGTTTTAGTAATCGTTTATTACAACCAGAGCATTTAGATGATAAATATTGTAATTTAATGCTATCTGCGGCGAATGAAAAAAAAGGAAAAATGAATGGAGTTATTCTAGCTTCTGAAATTTTAGCAGAACATGTTAGAGAAAATTACCCTAATTTAAAAATTATTTATTCTGTATGTAATGGTTTAAATAAAGTAGAAGATTATAATCAAAAATGTGAAAAATATGATATAGTAGTTTTACATCCTGATTTTAATCATAATTTGGATTTTTTATCACAATTAATATATAAAGATAAAATTGAAATAATGGTAAATGATATATGTTCTTTTGGTTGCCCTTACAGAGCTAAACATTATGATTGGTTAAGTCAATGTGCTTTAGTTCAAGCTCATAATCCTATTATTCATAATTTATCTGAATTAGATAAACATAGAGTTGGTGGTTGTGAAGCTATACAAAATGGCTATCAAAAAGATAATAGGAATAAATTAAGTTTTTATGATTTAGATATTTTATCCAGTATGGGTTTTTCAAAATTCAAATTAATTGGAAGAGAACATGAATGGGAAGATTTTAAAAAAACAGATTTAATTCCTTATTTAGACCAATATCGAATAAGAAAAATCATACAAGATAATAATTTACATAGGCATATATGATAAAAAAAGTTTTAAGTATTGATTTAGATTTTATTTTAAAACCTATAATTCAATTATATAATGATATGGTTAAAAAAGAACCATATCAACTTTTATGGTCTAAAATTGAAGAAGAAAGATGTATACAAGATTTTTTAAAATATGATGAAGATAAATTAAAATTTATCTATGATATTTTAAATACTATTAACTTAAAAAAAATTTATTACGGTAATTCTCATGAAAGTATTTTATTAGCTATCCAAGAAGAAATAGGAAAAAATGATAAAATAGAATTATATAATATAGATCATCATCATGATATAAATTATAATATAGACCAAGAAAATTTGGCTTTAATTTATGATGTAGTTGATTGTGGTAGTTGGGTTACTCTTCTCCATAAGAATAAACTTATACAAAAATATATTTGGATTAAAAATTCAAATTCAAAAAAATATAGGGGTAAAAAAGAATCTTCTCCTTATTTAATTGAATATAATTTTGAAGATTATTCTCAAATAACTTTTTCAGATTTTGATATGATTTATATTACTTCAAGTCAACAATGGTTCCCACCAAAATTTTTATATATAATTGAAGATTTAAAAAAATTTTTAAATCAAAAATTTGAAATTATAGATTATGGCTGGCAAGAATTTAATGAAAATGGTCAGTCGCGAAAATTAATATTAAAATAAAGAAGCCTATGGCTTCTTTTTTTATTTAAAAATTTGATTTTTTTTAAAAAAAGTTATATAATATAAATATAAAAAATATAAAAAATATAAAAAGGAATAAACAAAATGAAAAAAAATATTCGAATATTTATCTTCTTTGTTCTCGCTTTAACAGTTATTTATCTATTACCTAATGTGATAAATCTTCCTCTCCCCGCTGAAGGAACTCAAATGTTAGCAATTTTTATTGCCGCAATTCTTCTTTGGCTAACAGTTGGAATTGATTGGACAAGTGTTTTTATTCTTCTTGCTATTCCAACAGTAATACCTTCTATTAAAATGGCTGAAGTAATGTCTGCTTCACTTGGTAATAATACAATCGCATTTTTAATCTTCAGTTGTATTCTTACCTATGCCCTTTCATCATCTGGATTTTTACGCAGGGCCGCACTTTGGTTTGTGAACAGCAAAATTAGTCAGAAATCACATTGGCATTTTGCCTTTATGTATTTTCTTTCTATCCTAATTATTGGTAGTTTTATTGCTCCAACAGTGCTTTTTGTACTTTATTTTGCTCTTGCTAAAGAAATCTACGAAGTTTGTTCTCTTAAAGAAGATTCTTCTTTCGCAAAAATGTTAATGATTGGAACGGCAATTTTCACTTCAATTTCTTGTGCTATGACGCCTATTGCGCATACATTTCCACTTATGGCGATTGGTTTCTACGAAACGGCAACCGGCGAAATTATTAGTTGGGGTAAATATATGCTAATTGGAATCCCAGTAGGAATTTTGCTTTCTATCTTTGTTTTTGGTATACTTTATTTTGGCTTTAGGAAGAAAATCTCTGCTGAAGGTTTCAACGTTTTCAAACTTGCACCGATGGGTAAAACTACTCTTGTAGAAAAAGAATCTATAATTGTTTTTGGTTTGATTGTAATCCTTTGGTTAATAATGGGAATTGCACCTAATTTAATTCCTGGGCTAAAAGAGGCGACAACAACTGCTCCTCCCATGCTTGGTATTGTAATTCTTTGCGCTTTGGGTACTTTGAACTTTAAAGAAGCAATTACTAAAGGAGTTCCTTGGCAATCAATTATTCTTTGTGCCGCAACTCTTGTTATTGGTAAATATTTAACTTCTGCAGATTTTGGAATTACTGATTATTTTGCTAATTTAGTAGCGCCTTTAACAACTAGTGCAAGCGCTTTTGGTTTAATTCTAATAATTGTCGCTTTTGCTATTATTATGACCAATTTAATGAGTAATATTGTTACTACTACAGTCGCATACAATATTCTAACTCCAATTATTATTGCTACAGGATTAATTCATCCTCAGCTTTCAACTATATTAATTGGTATGGCGGCGAGTCTTGCTTTTGCTACGCCTCCTGCGATTGCACATATAGCATTGGCCGCAGGTTCAGGTTATGCTGATTCTAAAGATATGTTAAAATATGGTGGCTTAACATCAATCGCCGCGATTGTAATTGTAACTTTGCTTGGTTTTGCTTTTAAAGGAGTATTTTAATGATATCTGAGCCTTATATAACAAAATTAAATAAATGTCGAGAAGAAATTAATGAAATTGACAATCAGCTTGTTCAATTACTTGAACAACGTATGAGTTTAGTTAAAGGAATAGGTCAAATAAAGCAACATTTTAATGAACCTATTTATGTTCCTGAAGTTGAAGAGAAAAAAATTAAGACCCTCTCTGAAAAAACAAGTTATCGAGGTATGATTGAAGTTATTTGGCCTGTAATTATGTGTTATTCAAGAACTCTTGAATAGTAAAATTGTATTTTCTTTTTTATTTATTTACTTTTTAAAAAGAATAAAATAAAAGGAGATAACAAAATGACTGGTTGTTTACCCCCTAAATTTGATATTAGGGATTATAGTTTTAAAAAGAAAACTGCTTTACAACCAATTTTCCTTCTGAATTTTCTTGTAAAAAGAATAACCGAGTAAAAAACCAAGAACAAATATGCTCTTGTGTGGCTCATGCAACTTCTACTATTTTAGAAAATAATTGTGAAGAAGAGCTGTCCACCAATTTTATTTATGGTGGACAGTTTTATATCTGCAACAAAGAAGGAAAAGGGATGTATCTTCGTGATGCTTGTAAGATTGCTCAAAAATATGGTGATCCATTAGAAAAATCTTGCCCAGGCAATGACGAAGTTCAAAAATGTTATCCAATAGCTAAAAAAGCTTTGGATGATGAAATAATTTTAAAAGAAGCAGAAAATTATAAAATTGAATTTTATGTTAACTTAAAAACAACAGATGAAATTAAATATGCATTAATGACTTATGGGCCTGTTTTAGCTTCAATTAAGTGGTATTCTGATACTCATTTAGTTCGTTGGTTTTCAAGTGGGAAAATTACCGATAATGTTTTAACATCATCTTTCCAAACAGATTATAGTTATCATGCTATTGTAATCTATGGTTGGAATGAAATTGGGTTTTTAATTCAGAATTCTTGGGGTAAAGAATGGGGTGATAATGGTTGCGCTATTCTTCCTTATAGCTATCAAATTGAAGAAGCAAAAGGTTTAAGTAAAGAAAAAAAATTGGTTATACATCAAAAGAAAAATAACAAACTTTTAAATATTATTTATAAAACAATTAATTTTATTGTAAATTTATTTTATAATAAATTTTGATTTTTTTCTAAATTTCTAGTATAATATATATATAAGGTTGAGAGAGAAACTTCCTTTCCTTTCCTTTCTCTCTCACCTAAAGCGTAATCACACCGTCTGATATCATCGGGCGCCTGTTCCAAGTCAGGATAAAGTGAGAGGACGCTTTGGAGAGGTAAGAGTAAAATCGCGATTGCTTTTATCCATTCACCTACCAGATGGGACCTGGTCCAACACGCGTGGATGCACCAACGGCTCGTTCGGGGTCATGACCCGACAAACAAATCCCATAAAAGATGAAGCTGAGCTGGGAGTAGAGAAGAGCGTGAACCAAAGCAATTTGCACCATTAGTTTATTGGTAGAACGGCGGATTTCCATTCCTCAGGGAAGGGTTCGATTCCCTTATGGTGCTCCATTATCTCCATAGGTATTAATTAACATAATTTTAAAGACACATACAGCAATTTTATAGGATCAGTCTGTTAAACTGATATACCTTTTGTGCCTTGTATTTTACGAGTGTAGCCTAACGGATAGGCAAGAGATTTCTAATCTCTCCGATGTGGGTTCAACTCCTACCACTCGTGCCAGTCACATTGTAGGTATAATGACAATAACTCAACCTTCTATGCCAACCCTGGGCAGTTGCCGGCTGTAAGAATACAGGGATTTAAAATGGAGAGTGAACCAGTTGGGAACTGGCACCGCCTGCTAAGTGGCTGGCACGCATCAAGCGTGTGTGAATCGTGCTCACCGCTCTCCGCCATTGAGTGGGTAGGAACACTCAAAGAAAAATTTTTTCAAAGAGAGGAATTTGAAATGAAGTTTTATAGTGAAGAAACTAAAAAGTTTTATGACAGTTATGAAGCCTGTGTAAACGCTGAGAATGAGCTTGCTGATAAGAAGGCGGCCGAAGCAAAGCGCAAGGCTGAACTTGAAAAGAACCGAGCCAGTGCTGCCAAGGAAGTTGAAGCAGCTTTTAAGAAGGCCGCAGATGCCGTAAAAGAGCGTGATAAGCTTCTTGAGGATTTCGTGCGCAAGTATGGTGCTTTTCATATGAGTCTTGACAAGGCTGATACTAATCTGTTTGATGTTTCAGACCTGTTTAAATCCCTTTTCTAACACAAGATGTCCGCAATAGCGGACACGTGGGGAGTTATACCGTAGATGGAAGCGGGGCAGACTGTAAATCTGCTGTCATTTGACTCGGGTGGTTCGACTCCATCACTCCCCACCACGGCGCCCTCTTGAGCGTGTGCGCCAAAGCATTTGGCCAATGTAGAGGAAGATAGAGGAACTTTGAGTTTTTGTGGTGTAAGAACTCCGTCATCGGTGGTACGGAACCCACTCGCGGCTGGCGAGAAAAGCACTCCTTCCCAAACGGGGAGTCTAAGAATGCGTTGGGGCGCCGCGTCCTGTTAGCTTAGTGGTAAAGCAGTAGACTTTTAATCTATTGACGTAAGTTCAATTCTTACACGGGACACCAAAGGGTTCCGGTTTCCTTATAATGCCGGCGGCTGGAATGTCGTAAACCAATTTAAAACTCTGGAGGAATCTTTATGAGAGACCGTGCTTGGAATCGTAAGACATCTATTAAGAAGGCCAGACGTAAGAAACGAATTACTGAAGAAGTTTATCGGCATGGGAAAGATTATCCTTGGTATAATAATTTACATCAGTATAGTAAGAATAAAATTCATTGTTCTTGTCCACTATGTCGTGGAGAATTATTTAGAACAAAAAAGGAAGAAATTCTTACTCGTGAATTGTTAAAAAATGAATTAGATTTTTAATTTTTAAAGACGCAAACAGCAATTTTTCTATAATAGGAGACTGTTTTATTTAATGCAAATAAATTGTTTATCTTCATTTTTTCGCGTCTTGTTAATCTGGCGCTGTGTCCGAGTCTGGTTTATGGTGATAGTCTTGAAAATTATTGGGTGTAACAGCCCCGTGGGTTCGAATCCTACCGGCGCCGCGGTCACAAGTAAGTTACCTTCACGTGGTGTGACTGTTTTGACTAAAACTTACAAGAAAAAATAAGCACCATTAGTTCAGTTGGATAGAACAACGGATTTCTAATCCGCAGGTCGTTGGTTCGAGTCCAACATGGTGTGCCAAAGCGGTTGTTTAGAAAGGAGATAATTATGCCTAACGAAGAATTACTTGAATTTATTCATCGTCGTTTTCCAACTGAGGATAAATGGCTTGATGGTAATTGTTATTGGTTCGCGCAAATTCTAAATCATTGGTTTTCTTTGAAAGACCCATATGTCACTCGTTATTTGGTGTATGATGTTGTTTGTGGGCATTTTTATCTATACTGCCGCGGTTGGTACTATGATTGGAATGGCGCACACGAAACACTCCCCGAAGGGAGCTATGACGTTCGTTGGGATAAGTTTGAAGAATATGATGACATACAGTATGATCGAATTAGAGAGGATTGTTTGTTGTGAAACAGAAAAGCTTTTTTGAAATTTACCAAAGCATTCGCCGCGATTGGGGTAATATAAATCCTGTAACACAGGTAATCCCTAATAAAAAGAAATATCGACGGAAAGATAAACATAAGAAAAATTACAAGGATGAAATTTGATTTTCTCTAAGAATTTTGATATAATATTTATATAAGATGAAAGGAGAAAGTAAATGGAACGACTTGATGATTTCGTTATTGGGCCTCAGTGTGAGGAATTTGACCATCACGGTTATGAGGAAGAGCTGAATTGTTATCGTGAATTTCAGGCTTATAAGACTCGTAAAGAGTCTCAGCGCCGCAGAATGATTTATGAGTATGCTGATTCTTATGAACGCCCTGATTGGGATGATGAATATGGGGTTTAAAGGACATAGATAGAGTTCGATTCTCTAGGACCCCAAATTGATATGGTGTGGTTTTCTTTTTGTTTTTCTGTGTCTTGTATTGTATTGTATTGTATTGTTTTAAAGGCATATATACAGCAATTAATGAATTAATAGATGATCTTATAGAAAGTGCTTTAAATTTTTTTCTAACCACACTAATATGGAAACCCCACATCTACTTGTGGGGTTTTAGTATAATTTTATTTATTTTTATTACTTATAATTAGCTTCCACATTTGCTACGGCAAAGTGTTTATATAGGAGGGAGTAATCCCTTCAACTAAAAAATTACTCTTAGGAGATTTTATATATGGCAGAAATTTTTACTAATAATCTAAATGTAGAAAATACCTACATAAGCGAAAATGTTGCTGGCGGCCGCCCCGTAGAAAAAACTGTTAATGCAAAAAATTTATTAAATGTCCGTGAAGAGCCTTCTCTTGAAGCCAAAGTGGTGCGTCAGGTTAAGAGAGGTAGTAAATTAACCGTTATAGACGATTTAGGTGAGTGGTCACAAATTGGCGATGAAGAATTTGTGATGTCACAATATTTGGTTTAAGGGAAGCGAAAGCTTCTCTTTTTTTTTGTTTGGAGGAAATTATGGCAATATCTTATGATGGAAATCCCTATATTCACTCTAATTTCTTCAATTTTACTGGAAAAGCTTTTAATAATGTTAATTTTTCTGTAGATAATAAGAATGAACCTTCATCTGTAATTCAAGATAAAATTCAAACTTTACAAGGTATAAAAAATAAATTAGAACAAGAAACGAAAGCTTTTCTTGGAAGATATGGGACTATAGAAGAATTATTAGAAAAAACTCACCAAACTGGGGATAAAAATATAGATGATTTATATATACAATTTCGTAGAGTAAGTTTAAATATTCTTAATAATTATGGTTTTTATGCCGATGTAAAAGATAATTTACAAAAACGTGTATCTTTAGAACAATTTGAAGAATTATTAGGAGAAAATTTAGAGCAGAATGTTTATGCTAGTTTAGACAAAGGAGAAACAATTACTTTAAATGAAGCTTCTTCAATTTTAGTGAAACAAAGAATAAATGAAATAGATTTTTCTAATAAAGCAACCTATACAAAACAGTTTGAAAAATTAGCAAAAAATTTTCCCGAAGATATTAGAAAGTCTTTTTTAAAAAATGTTAAAAATGATTTTAATAAGCGTTATAGAACTTCTTCTGGTAAGATTACAAAAGATGCTTATAATTTATTAAATAAACAATTTAAAGATTCTTTTCCAGAGGAAGATTTAGGAAAAACCGCCAAAATAATTTCCAATGTTTTTACAAGATATTTTAATCAAGAAACTAATTCAATTGTTAAAGATGATGAAAGTAAAAAAATAAGAAAAGAATATTTAGAAGCAGTAAATAAAATAATTATGTCAGAAGTTCCAAAAGGTAGAAAAACAGGAGGCTCATCATATAATTTATATGGAATTGGAGGAGAAGACCTTACTGTTGCTATTGAGTCAGTAGGAAATAATGTTTTAGATTTTACATTAATAGGTAATTATAATTATGACTCTAAGGAATTTGATGATTTTTTAAAAAATAGACTGGCTTCAAAAATATCAAATTTAAAAGAAAAAGATAATTATAAAGATTATTCTTTAAAAAGAAGCGGCCCTATTTATGGAGACATTCTTATTACTAATAAAGAAACTAATAAAACTGCAATAGTTCAATCTAAAAATTGGCAAGGTCTTAAAGAAAAATTTATTTCTTGGAAAGGAGAAAATTCTTCAAGCGGAGACCCTTTTTACCAAAGAATGAATATTTTAGGTAGGGGAGGAAAAGGTATTAGTTTTCTAGAATTATTGGACTTAATAACAGGAGAAGAAAAAATATTATCTTCTTTTGAATTAGAAGAATTAAAATATCTTCTTGCTAATGAAGCATGGTTTAATAAATATGGTTCATATAAAAGAGGAAAAGTTGTAAAAACTACAGCGCATCAAAATATCTTATCAGCTGCTTTATCTGATATAATATTAAATTATTTAGGTTTAATGTTTGATAAAAATTTAAATGTAATACCTGAAATTAGTGTTCTTTTTTATTATATTAATAATATTAAATACGTACCTACTTATGAAATTATTGATAGTTTAATAGAAAACCTAAAAAATTTTAAAAATGGGCTGGATAAACATTTTGCTACAACCTTCACTGTTGAACGCGCAGGAATACCTTATCCAAAAACTTTATATAAGCAAAAAGCATTAGCTTTGGCAGAAAAAGGTAAAACATTTGAAACTCCTGGGCTTTATAAAGATGAAGAATTATTAAAAGTTGGTTCCAAACAAGGTGCCGCGATTTTAAATAATTTAAAAATTAAAACTATTAAATTTAATGTTGATTTAAATACTCTTTTAACTTCTGCGTATCCTTTTAGTTAAAATATTAAATATTAAAAATTTGTAATTTTTCCGAAATTTTGCTATAATATATATATATAGTCAAGAAAAGGAGAATTATTGCTATGAATGATGGTAAGCTTTTCTACATTAAGTATGGTGCAGGCGAAGTTTATAACACTTCCATTGTGGAAGTAAAAGAACGAATTACTGCGGAAATTTATGCTTATGAGGAAGCAAAAGACATTTTTCACGATGTAGTAGGAACGTCCGGAATTTTTTCATTTGAGGAATTTCTGGAGCAATATCATTATGAAGATGGCGACAGTGATGCTATTTTTGATTATGATAATTATGTTGAGCAAACTATATTTTTTAAGGTTGAACCTTATAATGTAGAGAACGAAGAACATTATTCTACTTTCCAAATGCAGAGTTTTAGACCTGAGACTATAGATTTCGTAAAGGAATCTAATACAATTGAATAGAATTTTAATTTAATAATAATTTATTTTTGGAGGAAATTTATTTTGAAGAAGATTTTTGCTATTGTGCTGTGCATGGTAATGGTTTTTGCTTGTGTGACCTCTGCCTCGGCTATGTCTTGGGGTAAGGGTGAGAATACGACTGCGGCTTGCGAGAAGTATAATGTTTCTCTGTTTAAGTTCGAAAAGGTTTCTGGTGTAAATGGTGACATTTATCGTATAGTAAATACTGCTACTGCTAAAGTAGGTGATACTGTTTATTTTGGTGGATACGCTATTGGTGAATCTTCTGTAAATGCCGTTAATCGTGTCTTTAATGCTGAAGATTTTAAGCTTATTGACTTGGTGAACATTAGAAAGGTTGCTACTATTGACTCTAGAGTAGAAGGTCTGAGAGAACTTCTGCCTATATATTCTGCTCAGGTGTCTGGCGCTACTCCTACTGTTAATATTACTCTTAAGTCAGGTGATGATGTTACTGAGCTGACTTATAAGGGTAATAAGATTGTTGCTAGCAATACTGAGGTTGTACTTGGTAATTTTAAGTTTATTCGTGATGCTGCAACTGGCATAGTAAGTGTGGTAAAATATTGGGATGGCACTGCTCTACGTGATGTAAACAAGAAGGATTTTTCTGCGGAATCTTATGAGACTATAGTTAAAGAGCTTGCGGTTCTTGGTGTTACGATGGAAGATGTTGAAGCTGGTCTCGTTTGTATGAGTAATATAAATTTAATAAAGAATTTTGGTAATTATTGTGAGACTGTTAAGGGCATATGCTGGGGTGAACAGTGCGTAATTACTCCTAATGTTTCTCTTGGAATTCCCAAGACTGGTGATGCCTCTGTTGGAATGTACATTGGTGCAGCCTTTATTGCTCTGGCCATTGTTGGTGGTGTTTGGTACACAGTTTCTAAGCGCAGGGGAAGTTGCTAATTAATTGAAGTTCGTGGCTTCCTTAGCCACTTTAAAACGACTATTGAAAGGAGATTTTAAATGGATAAGGAAGCTATAATGACCCGTATAGGTCAACATCTTGACTATGTAAAAAGTCTCGGTTATAACCCTATTTATATTGCTTTATATGGTTCTCAAAATTATGAATTAGATGTAGAAGAAAGTGATATAGATACAAAGGCAATTGTTCTTCCTTCTTTGGAAGAAATTGTCTTAAATAAAAAACCAATTTCTGCTGAAATTGTTTTACCCAATGATGAACATTGTGATATCAAGGACATTCGGCTGATGTTTGGTAATTATAAAAAGCAAAACATTAATTTTCTTGAAACTTTGTTTACAGATTTTTATATAATTGATGATGCGGCCGCTGATGAAATGAAAGAACTGCGAGCATTGAATGAAAGAATTGCTCATTATAACCAAAAAGCAGCGGTAAAAACTATGGTAGGTATGGCAGAACAAAAATATCATGCGATGGAACGTGACTATCCAAGTAAAGTAGAGATACTTGAAAAGTATGGATATGACCCAAAGCAAGTTCATCATATTGTGCGCTTGAGAGAATTTTTAGAGCGTTATATTAATGGTGAAAGTTTTAAAAACTGTCTAATTTCCAAACATAAAGCATATCTTTTAAGAATTAAAAAAGGTGAGTTTTCTCTTTTAGATGCAAGACAAATTGCACAAACTGAGAGAACTAAAATTAAAACAATTTCTGATGTCTTTTTAGAAAAAGAAATTGATATAGACAATGAAGTTGGAGAGAAAATGAATGATATAATGGTAAGGCTTTTTAAGAAAAAATTGAATATTATATAAAGTGAATCACCAGAAAACTTGATTTTCTGGTGATTTTTTGTTATAATAATTATAGAAAGATTTGTTTGAGGAAAAAAAATAATGGCATTAAATAAAGGTTATTTAACCGCAAAAACAGATAAGGCTTCTGACGAAGTTTATACTCCTGCATATGCAGTAAAACCTATTTTAAAATATATAGACAAAGGAAATAAACCACAATATAGTATTTGGTGTCCTTTTGATACCGAAGAAAGCGAATTTGTTAAACTTATTCGTGCGGAAGGTCATAAAGTTATTTGTTCTCATATTGATGAAGGTAAAAATTTCTTTTATTGGGAACCTGAAGAAAAATATGATTATATAATTTCTAATCCACCTTTTAGTATAAAAGATGATATTTTAAAAAGACTTTGGGAGCTTGATAAGTCCTATGCAATACTTCTTCCAATTCCTTCTCTTCAAGGTCAAAAAAGATTTCCTTATATGAAAGATTGTCAGGCTTTGATTTTCGATAAACGAATTAATTATTTTAAAGATTTAAAAACTAAAGAGATTCAAAAGGGAGTTAGTTTTGGTAGTTTTTATCTTTGTCGTGATTTTCTGCCACAAGATCTTATTTTTTGAAGAATTAGAAGTATATTAATTTGATTTTTTTAAAATTTTTTAGTATAATATATATAGAAAAATTAAAGGAGAATTATTATGCCTTCTAATGTCAAAGCAGATAATCAATATTTTGGTAAATATAGAGAATGTTGTGTTGTTGCCTATTTGAACAATTCTGAAATAGAATATAATGAGAATTATATTTTTACAGAGGAAGAGAAAATAAATTTATCTAAAGAAGCAAAATTGATTGCTGATTTTTTAGGTAATCATACTGCTATTTATTTAGGTAATCAAACTATCAATGAATCTGGCGATATTAAATTAGATAATGGTGAAGTTATTGAGATTAAAAGTGTTAGTGCGGGTTCTGGAACTTATTTTAACACTTCAATTTTTTATTTTACTAAGTTCGGCTTTGACTTTAAGAAATATATGGTAGACTGGGGACTTTATGATGCTTTAGAGGAACATTTTGGCAATAACATTACTGTTAATCGTAAAAATAATTCTCCAGTAAATCAGAAAGCATCTTCTTTTATTCGACACAATTATGCTGATTTATATAATAAAGTAATTGTGCCTATTGACTTGAATATGCGAATGGCATTAACTAAAGATATTGCGGAATATTTCTCTACTAATCCTAATAAAGCTTATGAGTTTATTTCCGATATGCTAACAAAAAATAGTGCTACCAGTAAGAAGAAGATGCCAGATCGAATGATTGTATTAAATTATTGTAAAGGCTCTGTTCGTGAAGTTAATTTGAAGAATTTTCAAGACAATATTTCTACCAATGTTCGTATTACAAATACTGGGTTAGTAATTGGTAATGTGAGGGTTGCTTTCAGTTGGCAAAATGGGGTAGGACTTAATAATCCTACTATTCGAGTATTTTTGGAGGATTAATAGATGCCAGGATTAGATAAATTTTATACTCAAGATCATGTAGCAAAACAATGCTTTGAGTTTTTACATTCTCAGTTAAATATTTCTGAAAACGCTATTTATTTAGAGCCAAGCGCGGGGGCTGGTTCTTTTATTAACCTATTATCTCATTATATTGCTTTAGATATAGCTCCAGAAGACGACCGTATTAAAAAGCAAGATTATTTAAAATATGAGGTTGATAAAGAAAATTTTATCACCATTGGCAATCCGCCTTTTGGCAACCGTTCAAAATTAGCTATTGATTTTTTTAATAAGGCAGCTACAATGTCTGATGTAATTGCTTTTATCGTTCCAGTTTCTTTTATGAAATGGAGCGTTCAAAAAAATTTAAGTAGTAATTTTGCTCTTTATAATTATTTATATTTAGAGCCAGAATCTTTTACTTCTAATGGGAAACCTTATAGTATAAGAACTGTATTTCAAATTTGGGTTAAAAAGGGTAGTCAATATGATAATGGTATTAATTTACGTTTAACTAAACAGCCTCCAATTTCTCATGAAGATTTTAAAATTTGGCAATATAACGCCACACCAGAATCTGTAAAATATATTGAAGAAGATTGGAAATATGCCACCTATAGACAAGGCTATCATGATTATAACCAAATTTTTACAAGGGAAAATTATGATTATATTAAAGAAAAAATGACCGCAGATAAGAAGAAACAGCAATTTTTCTTTATTAAACCTTTAACCGAAGAAGCAGAAAATTTAATTCTCAATATGGATTTTAACGCTTTAGCCGAAAGGAATACTGCTACACCTGGTTTTGGGAAAGGTGATTTTGTTAGTTATTATATAGAAAGAAAAAATAAAATTTAAAAATGATTTAAACTTTATTTTTTAAAAAATTTTTAGTATAATAATTATAGAAAATGAAAGAAAGGGAGAAATAAAATGAGCCAGTTCTTTAAACTTGCCGCTGATTATTGTGGGGAGGCCTATGGTTGCGAAGTGATTGAAGAGAAGAATGTAGTTATTGGTTTTATTTGCCCTAATTGTGGTAAATTGATTTATTCAGAAGACTGGACAGATGGAGAAACTGATAATTGGACACTTTGTCCAATTTGTGAAGAATTTTTCGGAGAGGAAGAATAAAATGTATAATGCTTATGTAACTCGTATTAAAAATCTTCGTAAGCATCCCAATGCTGACCGACTTCAGCTTGGTGAATGTTTTGGTAATACTGTTTGTGTAAGTCTTGAATATACTGATAATCAGTTAGGGATTTATTTTCCTTGCGATGGTCAGCTGAGTGTTGAATTTGCAGAAGCCAACAATCTTCTGCGCAAGAAAGATGATGCTGGTAATAACTGCGGCGGCTACATGGACCCCAACAAGCGAAATGTAACTGCTATTCGTCTGCGTGGTGAAAAAAGCGACGGTCTTTTTCTGCCACTGACTTGCCTTGAAAGTTTTGGCGATGTAAGCACCCTCAAGGAAGGCGATGTAATCAATACTTTCAACGGTCATGAAATCTGCTGCAAGTATATTCCTCGTCGCAACCATCGTCAGGGGCATGTAAGTGATGGTAATCGTACTCGCAAGAAGAAGGTAGATGTGGCGCCGCTATTTGCTGAACACGCTGATACTGAGCAGCTTGCCTATAATCTGGGAGCATTTAAACCTGGTGATGAAATTGAAATCACTTTGAAGATGCACGGAACTTCGCAGAGAACTGGTTATCTGCCTGTATTCAAAGGGTATAAGCGCACTTTCAAGGATTGGCTGCTCCGCCGCGATGGTAAGCCCATCTACGATTGGGGTTATGTAAGTGGTACCCGCCGCACTGTACTTGATAATTACGATGGTGGTTATTATGGTTCTAATGAGTTCCGTGAACAGCACTCCAAGACTTTTGAAGGAAAGCTTTGGAAGGGCGAAACTGTATATTACGAAGTGGTCGGCTTCACTCACACCGGCGTGCCGATTATGGCGGAAGGTAATAATGAGAAGCTGGGTAAGGATTTTGTAAAGCAGTATGGGAAGACCACTGTGTTTAGCTATGGCTGTCGCCCACTAGGACTAGATATAAATGTATCTTACTTCGAAGGAAATATTGAAGAGGGAATTGTTAAAGAATATCCTCAGTCTGACATTTATGTTTACCGTATGACCATGACCAATGAAGATGGCGCGGTTGTAGAATACACTCCTGACTTCATGCGATATCGTTGTGAGCAGATGGGTGTTAAGTGTGTGCCAGTATTTGCAAAAGCCACGATTGATTGTGAAGGAGTCCACATTTATGCGCCTGATAATGAACTATATGGTTTTGTTCATGAAACGGATAATGTCGGTGATACTGTTAAACTGGTCGCAGAGAAGTATTATGATGGTCCCGACCCCATTGGTAAAACTCACGTTCGTGAAGGTGTGGTTGTAAGAATTGTTAATCGCCCTAAGTTCTGCGCTTATAAGCATAAAAATTATAATTTTAAAATGATTTCTGGAATTATTGTAGATGAGATTGCTGATTCAAATGTAGAAATTTCAGATGAAATTTTAGCCGAACTTTAAAAAAGATACTGCGGCCGCACCTGATATGGAAGAGGTGCAGGAGATTGAAAAGGAGTAATAAATGGATAAAGAAACGAAATTGCTTGAAGCACTTATTAAAAGTTGTCGTTGGTCTGACAAGGTAGCCAGATTAATGGGACCTGAGTGGGACAACGATGGCCGCCAGTTGATTGATCTCATTTGGTCTGCCTTTCATGACCGTTATGGCGCGGTAGGAATGGAATTGATAGGAGAGTTTATTGCCTGCGGCAGTACTTCTTTGTATGATGAAAATGATAAAATTATAAATGTGATGACTATACCAGAATTGATGGAAGTTTTGACGGAATATTGTAAAGGAGAAAAATAAATGGGATTTTTTGTAACAAAGAAAGAACGAAAGCATATTGATCGTTTTGGTGATGAAACCACTACTGTGGATACTGTTATTCATCATGGCAGAATTATTGCCGCGGAATTAGTTATTATTATTACTTTGATTTTCGCTATTAGATGTTTTAGTTTTGTACCTACTGGGCATACCGGAGTTGTAACTCTTTTTGGTAAAGTAGAAAATTATACTCTTGATAGTGGCATCCATTTTAAAAATCCTTTTGCTCGTGTAATTAAGATGGATAATCGTATTCAGAAGGAAAGTGTAGAATTGAGTTGCTTCTCATCTGACATTCAAGAAGTAGAGGTTGTTTTCACTCTTAATTATCAGATTAGTAAAGAATATGCAATGAATATTTATAAGACCATTGGTAAGAACTACTTTGATACCGCGGTATCACCTATTATTACTGAATCTGTTAAGACAGTCGCCGCGAGATATACTGCGGAAGATTTGATTAACAAACGTAATGAGCTTGCTATGACAATTGAGACCGATATGAAGGAAAAACTTCTTGCATTTAATATTGAATTGGTAAGTACTTCTATTGAGGATATGGACTTTACAGATGCTTTTACCAATGCAGTAGAAGAAAAGCAGGTTGCCGCGCAGAATAAACTAAAAGCTGAAACCGAGGCCGCGCAGAAAGTAGTCGAGGCCGAGGCAGAAGCCCAGATTCGTCGTGTAACTGCAGAAGCAGAAGCTTATGAGATTCTTCAGCGTGCTGAAGCAGAAGCACAGGCAAATCAGAAGTTGGCAGAAAGCATTACTGATAGATTGATTGAATATCGTTATTATGAAGTATGGGATGGCAAGCTGCCACAAATGGTGATGGGTGAATCGACAACACCGATGGTACAAATTCCTTAATAATAGAGAGACTATGTTCTAACATAGTCTCTTTTTAATTTGCTTTTTTTTGAAAATTTTGATATAATATATATAGAAAGTGAAAGAAAGGAAATAATTAAGGAGAAGATAATGCAAGAATTCGTTATGCTTGTTGGCCCCAGTGGTTGTGGTAAGTCTACTTGGGCAAAGAGTTATAGTAAGAATTATAATCATCAGTATGTTATTTTTTCTTCTGACGCAATTCGTAGTGAGTTTTGGGGCGATGAAAATAACCAGCAGAATCCTGCAAAGGTTTTTGAGGTTCTTCATCAACGTGTAAGGAATGCATTACAGCAGGGTAATAATGTAATTTATGATGCTACAAATCTTAACGCTAAACGTCGTAAGAACTATTTGAAGCAGTTAAAGCAGCAGATGGCGGCTGATGGTATTGAAGTAAAGTTCATTGCTCTGGTTATGGTTACTTCCTTTGAGGATTGTTTAAGAAATAATGAGAAACGAGTACGTCACGTGCCAGTTTCTGTAATTGAAAATCATTTTAAGACAATTTGTCTTCCTTGGTATGACGAAGGTTGGGATGATATTGGATATTATCTTAACAGTCAGATTATTTCTTGGGGTGATGTATTGAAAATGATTGATATTCCTCATAATAATGAGCATCATCAGTATGATGTGCTTGAACATTCTTTGAAGGTGGCTGCCGCGATGGGTAAACCTTTTTCTAAGTATTGGAAAATTGGTGCACTTCATGATTTCGGAAAACCTTTTACAAAGGATTTTCAAAAGTTGAATGGCAAGGTTGATGGGCAGGCTCATTATTATGGGCATAGTTTTGTTGGTGCTTATTTGAGTTTGCTTGTTGATGAAAATGATACTGATGGTTTTAAGAAGTATAAGCGTGCTATGGTAATTCAGTACCACATGGAACCTTTTCTAAGGGATGAAAAAGCTTTGGAGAGTTTGTATGATCGGATTGATGATAAAGAAATTATTGGTTTGATTCAGAAACTTAATAAAGCAGATAATGATTGGGCATAGAGGTAAACATATGATTAAATATTATTGCGATAGATGCGGCAGTGAATGTAATGGAAGATTTATTGTCGAAATAGCTAAGGATGGTGCAGAATTTCAGCATGAGCATTTTGACCTTTGTGAAACGTGCAAAACGGGGTTAAAGCTTTATCTAAAAAGGTACGGAAACTATGAAACAAAAAATGGACGGGTAACGAAGGGAGAATGATTATGGACGAAGTAAAAAACTATCCACCTTATTTAGATTATCCAAAGCCATATAAGGCAGAGGTTAGCACTGATTGCATTAATCGAAAAGCATTTATAAGCGAGATGGAAAAACACTATTGCGCTCCGTGCAAGGGACAAGGCGGCGACCTAGGTGGAGATTGGTGCCGTTCTTGCGTGATTAATAGTGTGCTTGAAAAGATACGAGAATTCCCTGCTGCCGATAAAACTGATGAATGTTGTGATGTACATCACGCTTATTGGATTAAACAAGGCCTTTGTCAAGATCCTGATACTCACTGTTCCTATACTGAGTATAGTTGCTCTTACTGTGGTATATGGATTGATGACCGGCATGGACTGCCAGAATATTGCCCTGAATGTTGGGAGAAGATGGAAAGGGAATAATGAGTAAATCTTCAGTGGTGGTTATATAAAAAAAGAGTGGGGTAAAACAATGAAAAAGTACATGCAAACAGATTTTGATAATTTTGAAGTAGATAAGTGTAGCCGAAAAATATGTTCTACTGGGGATGATGCCAAATGGGTCGATAGTGTTGGCGGTATACATGAAGACGGGTGCGGATGGGCACCTAATGGTGATTTTTGCGGTGAATGCTCCAATAAGACTTGTGAGAATTGTTTCGTCTGGAACAGAAAGGTGAATGTAGAGCAATGAAAAAGTACACGCAAGCGGATTTTGATAACTTTGAAGTAGATGATTATGGTCACAAGATATGCCCTGCTGGGGATTATACTGCAATAAAAAGCTTTGACGCAGGATGCCGCTTTGACACGTGGTGCAGCTTTGGCGAGGGGTGTCACTTTGGTGCATGGTGTCACTTTGGCGAGGGGTGTCACTTTGGCGAGGGGTGCAGCTTTGGTAACCAGTGTCACTTTGGTGTGGGATGCAGATTTGGTGAGCTGTGTAGTTTTGGCCGGATGTGTAGTTTTGGCGCGGGGTGCAGGTTTGGCGAGTGGTGCAGCTTTGATGAGTGGTGCAGCTTTGACGAGTGGTGCAGCTACGAAAACGGCGCAGTAAAAAATGGCCGCTATGTTGCTGTGGACAGAATAGGCAGCGAAAACCGAAAAGCCTATTTTTACATAGACGAAAACGGCAATATGTTTGTCCGCGCCGGGTGTTGGTTTTCGGATATGGCGGCATTTAAGGAGCGGGTTAAAGAAGTACACGATGGAACAATCCACGAAAAGACATATCTGGCGGCGTGCGATTTGGCAGAACTGATGTTGAAAGACGGTAACGAGGAATGATACGTGAAGAAGCAATCGAAGCATGGAACAGGAGAACATATGACAATTATTGAATGGTTACGCGATAAAAATTCTACTGAAAACAAAGACAATATTTTAGCTCCATGCATGGACGCACAAACCGCCGTGAATTTCTTGATTGATTACCTTATCGGGGATGATTGGTATGTGGCATATCCTGCTTGTACAGAGCAAGTAAATACAGAAGCGGTTATGTTCATTCTTCAAAAGTTTAGTAGGAAGTACAAAAAAGAGCTAAAAGCATGGAACAGGAGGTACGGTGATGGAATGTAACTGGTGCAAAGACGAAATTTGCGTTAATGCAGATTGCCCTATATGTTGTGATTACTGCCCCGTGCCGGATACGGAAGGCGTGTGCAAATTTGAGGACAGGAGCGAGAGGCATTTTACGGTGGTGGAGGGACGCATGAAAGAGTATATAGAGCGAGAAGCGTTGTTACACAAAATCAGATGGGCAAGTAGTGCTGAAGAGGCAGTTATGAGTGTACGGAGGATTCCCGCCGCCGATGTTACCCCGGTGCGGCATGGGCGGTGGCGCTGGATAACATATGATGCAAACCCTAAAATCGGGAATTGGCATTGCACATACTGCAACAGGATTCCGAAGTCATTTCAAAAAGAGGACTTCTGCCCCAACTGCGGCGCGAAGATGGATTTGGAGGAATCAAAATGAGCGAATGGGTAAGCGTGAAGGATAGGCTGCCGGAACCATCAAAGGAGGAATAATCCATGAGCAAGGTAGTAGCAAGATATTTTCAAAAATGTGATATGTGTAATCAAGAAGTCCAACTTGAATGTAATAAAGCAGAATTGGGGAAGGCTATATTACCTGGCTATTTTATCCCATGCGATGGTAGCAGACCGACACCACAGTTAATCCCTGTACATTTATGCCCCACTTGCTTGAAAGAAATGTCTGAATATTTGCGGGATAAGTATATATTGAATGATGTTGATTATGCAGGAATCCAAATTGATAAAATGCCACCAATGGAGGAGACCGAACATAAGTAAAGAGTATAGCAGATAAGGAGTATTTAATGGTTGATATTGTATTAAAAAATGACCAAACAGGCTATGATGTTATAAGCGATTATATTTATAGATATTGGAATCACAATATCTTAGACACAGTTATCATATCTATTGGTACTTCCTACGATGGGCATACCTATGACCTTCGTAATGAAATTGCTAGTCCAATAGGTTTTAGTGAAATCGAGTTTATGAATGACTGGTGGGAAGGTGAAAAATATATTAAACTCTTTGGAATTAAAACACTTGGTGAGCTTAATATCTTAGGGGGAATATATGAAGATAACCATATCAAATAATGCTAAAGCTTTGTTTAGCTCGTTAAGCCCAGGCGAGATCTTCCTAATTAACAGTTCTGACGTATGCGTGAAAATCGACTATGAGAGTAACACGTGGAATGCATGGAATTTTCGAGCCAAAGACCTGCAAATAATGGACGATAATGCCGAAGTCATCATTCCCAAAGAGGTAAACATGGAGGTAATACTATGACCAGATACGCAGACGCAGACAAGCTACTTTCATTTTTTTCATTTGATGGTGGCCCTGAGCTGAGTCATCTAGATGAAAGTGGTCGTATCCCAATACCTTTGATAAAGGATAGTATAGAGACATATATTGTAAACAACGTCGTCCCAATTACACATGGCTATTGGGTTAAACCACATTGGAAAAATAGTAACTATTGCTGTAACTGTTCGGAGTGCGGTGGAGAGGCGATGCACGCAGACTACCAGTGGGATAAAAATGGCATCTACCCTCTATGCCCACACTGCGGCGCAATTATGGATTTATAGGAGGAATATAATGACTAAGCGCGAATATATAGTTGAAGTTCTTCAACAAATGGAAACTGCAATGGAAAGGCTCGGCGGCACTCGTGCAGAAATTTGGCAGAATGATATTATTTATTGCCTTTGCCGCGCTGTGTGGTTACTTATGACATGGGAATTGAAGAAGCTATGATATTTTTTGGAATTTTTTTGCTGAGTATTTTTATTCTCGCATTGCTTATTTTTTTGTTTATTGCAATTTTTAGTTTTTCAGTTGAAGATGGAAATTATTTAGTAGCAGGATTAATGATTGTTGCTATAATAATAACAATAATTGGAATTCATAATCTTGCAAAAGAAGAACAACCTGTTGCTGATATAGAGCCTTCTATTGTTTATAATTATTGTCCTACTTGTGGCCAGTTAATGGAGGTAGAAAATGAGTAATGAAATGAAAGATTGGATGAATGATACAATAGAAGAAAATAGGAAGCTTTGTAAACTTTATCCTTTTCTCGATTGTGACCGTACTTACGAATTTACTTGGTTAGATTCTGTTCCCATAGGATGGCAGGAAAGTTTTTTGAGTATGTGCCAAAAGCTTGTTCCTTTTAAAGAAGATTTTAAGATTCTTGAGATAAAAGAGAAGTATGGTCAACTTAGGGTTTATTTTTGGACGGATGATGAAGTTGATGAATATGGAGAAATTTATAACCAAGTAGAAGAAATTATTAATTCTTGTTGTAATTCTACTACTACTATTTGTCCAGCCTGTGGGAAAGAAAAATCTAAAAAGAAATATCTTTGTGAAGATTGCTTGAGGAAGGTAGCGTTATGATAATGCAAAAAACAGGTTGGATGGTGCGAAAGTTGATTAATACCTTTCGTAAGCCAAAGAAGAATTAAATATTTAATAAAATTTTAAAAGCAAATTGAATGTTTCTTGTTTGAGCGATAAAAACATTTAATTTGCTTTTTTTTGAAATTTGTGTTATAATAATTATAGAAAATGAAAGGAGAAAGAAAATGAATTTGAATTTGTTCAAAATTAGTTTTTGGGAAGATAATGAACTTGTTGATAAGATGGGTATTGTAATGGGCAATACTTTGAGTGATGCCGTGAAGAATCTTGAAGATTATTTTGGAGATATTGAAGAAATTTCTTATCTTTCTCCTATTGGTGATTCTATGGCTTATGAATTAGATGATTCTAATTACGAATTTTTTTCTAATATAAAAGATAATTTTATTTGGTGATGATTATGTATGAAGATGAAGAAGTAAAGTATCGAAAGAAAAGACAGCATCGGCCGCCGAAGAAGTCTAAACATAAACATGATTATCAGCCTTGCCTGTTTAGTTCTCCAATAGATGCTTTTAACATAGAAAAAGGACATTATCCTGTTCATAAAATTTTTCGAGGAACTTATTGCCCTAAGTGTGGCAAGGTTGGTGAATGGAATTTTTTGGATTATCTTACAGGTAAGAAAATCACAGAAGAAGAAGTACTTACACTCCCCTTGTTTGATGTGGACAATGTATTCATGACAAAGTTTGTAGATTTGGAGGAAAATAGAAATGAGAGATTTTTTTCTGAGTGATTTTAAAGAAGAAGTAGTTCAGGAATTAATGGAAAGTCATGCTTATGATGAAGACGAGATTGTAGCGGTGCCTTTTGATGAGAAGTTGAATGAAACAATCTCTCGTATTTCTGGTAAATGGGAACAGATTTCTCAGATGATTCCTCTTTTAAAGGAAATGGGTTATACTGAAATGCGTCTTTATTATGAAGATTGCGGCATTTGGGTTCTTCAATGGCATAATCCCGAATTTGACAATAGTGAATGGGTGCTGATTAGTTATGATTAAAGAAGCGAAAGAATTCGCATCATACATGATTCAATATCATGACTATGGCCGCATTGAATGGGATGGAAATAAATGGTATATTACTACGCCAAAAAGTTCTTTTCAAATTATTAAGAGTAAAAAGGGTTATGCCATTTGGAGAGAGGTAACTAATGGTATATTTTTTAAACAAGAAGAACTTGGTAATTTAACTTTTGCTTTGTTCCGTTGTTATTTCAGAGATTATTGTAAAGAGAATGGTTTAAAGGCTAATGCAAAACTTTATACTTCTTTTTACAAGCAGTTTAACAGTTATTTAATTCTTAAAGCGATTGAGCGAATGGAGATAGAATAATGGAAGAAGTTCAGCAGTTTATGAATCAATTCTTGGAAGATGCTGTTAATTATGGACTTGGAGAATGGCTTGTTAATCCTAATAGAAATATATATGCTAATGCAGAACATACAGAAATGATTTGCAATTTGAAAAAAGATTATGATTTTTCTATTGAGTTTGGTACTTATCGTCATACTTTTATTTTTGATGATTGTGATTGGGTTTTAAAAATTCCTAGAAAAATTGGAGAGCATAATTACAATGATTGTGAAATAGAAGTAATGGTTTATAAATTGGCTGAAAAGTATGGATTACATCATTTCTTTGCATCGGCCGCGAAGCTCGTACCTTTTAACTGTAATTTGGGGGAAATTCCTATTTATGTAATGAAGAAAGTTGTTGTAGATGAAGATCGAGTTAGTGACCATTTTTATTCTCTTTATGATGGAGATTCAGAAGATGAAGAAGATGTTAGTGAATGGTATGAAAATAATTTTGATGAAGTAGATGCAACAATGCAGGCTTTTGTGGATTATTATGGTGGTGTAGAAGCAGATATTCTCCAAAATTTTCTGAATAACATTCATATAAACGACATTCATTCTGGTAATGTAGGCTATGATGAAGATGATAATCTGATAATTATTGATTATGCGGGGTATAGTAGTGAGGATTATTGGGATAAAGAGCATGAAGCTAAGATTAAGAATATTTTGGAGCAGCTTGAAGAGAAAAATAAAAAACTTAACTGGTAATGTTACTTTGACGCCAAGTGGTGAATGTTTATTGAATTATTTGAAAAAGAAAATTGCTGGTGAAATTAATGAAGATAATGAAATATCTCATTATGAAAAACAAATTGAATATTTTATTAATTTAGCTACTAAATATTTAATTGAATTAGGTTATGTTATCACTGATGATGATAAAAAAATTATAATGGAACAAATGGTAACAGATTTGGAATATGTAAAAAAAGAAAGGAAAATGAGAGTTTAATGGCTAAGTATTGTTGTCGTTGTGAAACTCCTGTTACTGATTTTGCTGCGGTTATTACAAAAGTGATTAATCCCAATGAAGGTGGTGCAATTCAGTGGCAGCTTTTGAAAACAAAAAATGATGTTGAAAAAGCAAAAAGAGTTTATTGTGTTGATTGTATTGAATCATTGGTTAATTGTTTTCCTGATGATGAACAGATAATCGTAGGAATAAGAGAAAGATAATGGACGAGAAGAAGATGAATGGCTGCTTGATTAAGCAGTCTTTTTTTTGTTGGTTGCGGCCGATGGTAAAAAATTTTGGGAAAAATCAGCATTGAGAATAGCATCGGCCGCAGAGTCCAATGGAATTTTGGGGAAAATTTTGTAGAAAATTATGGTGTGAAAATTTGGGAAAGAAAATTTTCGGAAAATTGTGGAGGAATCAAAGAGAAAAAAAGACTTTAATACGTAGATGAATACGTATTAGTATACGTTATTAAATACGTATTAGTATACATTATTAAATATGTATTAGTATACGTAATAATATAATTAATTATTAACGTATTAATAAACATAGTAGTATACGTAATAGTATACTTATACTTAAACGTAATTAGGGGCCAAGCAGCTCAAAGCAGAAGAAAGCTGCGCGCAGCGCCGAATTTGGCTTTCGCCAAGGGCGGAAAGGCAAATTCACGACAACGTAGAAGTATACGTATTTAATTACGTTATTAAGGGCGAGGGCCGAGGAGGCAGCGCCAGATTGTTATCTGGTTGTCATCAACGCAGGCTCCGGCGCAGTGCTCTGCATAGTGCTCTACGTAGTAGAATACGTAGATTATGCTGCTGGTGGTCAAAAAATGGTGTGCCAAGTTATGTGGCGGGGCAATGCTCGAAATGACAAGCAATTGGTAGTGAGTGGGAAAAATACCTGGCAAAATTTCAAACCCTTTGCAAATTTTCAAAATTAAAAAAACTTTTTTTAAACAAAAAAAAAGACACCTTTCGGTGTCTTTTTCTACGTATTCACATACGTACTCGTATACGTTAAGCCAGCTTGTAGCCCTTCTGCATACCCTTCTTGGGAATCTTTACATCGCCAACAGTTGCAATGCCTGCCTTAACAAGCTTACGACACAGGGAAGAAGTCCTCTGAACAGAACACTCAATCACACCCTTCAGGTCGGAAGCAGTCTGGAATTCAGAGGTCAGTGCGGCGGCCAGTGCATCAAGCAGAGGCTGGTCCTCAGCTGCCTTTTCAGCACGCCTTGCAGCGGCCTTTTCATTGGCGGCATCAATACGAGCGATTTCCTTTTCGGCGTGCTCATGCATTTCAGCGGAGAGGGAAGTGTTGGATACGATAGCTTCGAAGAATTCACGATTAGTCATAGTTTGTTATCCTTTCAGCGTCGGTCGCCACCCAGTTTTTTTTTGAGAGGAGAGAGTTACTATCTCTCTCTCACTTTCTATATATATTATAGCAGACTTTTTAGAATTTTTCAAAGTTTGAAAAGCTTTAAAATGCGGGCGACAGAAAATTTGACAGCTTCAAAAAGTTGTAGCTGCCGCAAATTTGTGTTATAATAAAAGGGGAAATGTAAATGTAAATCGCAGCTGCGTCAAGTTTTTACAGCTCAATTCGCAGCTCACCTACATGAAATTTGACAGCTGCGGCAATTCGCAGCTCAGCTGAAATTTGACAGCTGCCGCAATTTGACAATCGCAGCTCATTCGCAGCTCGTTTTAAAATTTGACAACCGCCGCGACTTGACGCCAGGGCGAACTGCCGCGAAACTTGACATTGATCAAAATTTGACACTTCATCGCTTTAACACGTTAAAGTATAATATATAAAAAATTTGACCCTTGACAACTTGACAAAAGCATGGTAAAATGTTAATGTGGGAAAAATTTGACGTGCGCCCGGGCATCTTCGGCGGCACTTGTCAAGAAAAACTTTGGGATTACTCCCAAAGTTTTCCGTTTTCAATTCCACGCTTTACACATTCACAAAAAATTTCTTTTTCAATCATCACATCTTCTAAACCTGTATGACTTTCCACAAACTCATTATTACCACTTAAAAAGCGATAAATAATTTCGGCTGTGAAACGCTTGCAACCTCTTTTAGTTACATAACCATTTTCATAACAAAAACTGTCATAATCTTCACACTGAAAAGCCTTGCGCGCCATCTTCAAAGTATCCCAAACTTCTACACCATAGGGAAGAAAATAACGATACTTGCTATTTGTTAAATAACGCTGAGTAGTAGAAAGACTGAGATAATCAAACCTTGCATTGTGCGCCATGATTACCTGTACATTATGACGCTTGCAACAATCTACCAGTTTGAAATGAATAGTCTTAAATCTTGCAAGGATACGTTTACCATTTTCAATATCTTCCCAATACTGGGGAATCTTATCCGCAAAATATGCGCTTTCCATCAGTTCTTTATCAAGGAATACATCAGCGACAACATAACTTGCAGTTTCATAAACTTCGCCATTCTCATCAATGACTGCCCACCCAATATCATAAGTAATGGGATCATCAAGAGAATTAGTGGTTTCGGTGTCAAGAACGATATACTTAGTCATGGTTTGTTTTTTCCTTTCCTTTATCTTACATTTAATATTATACAGTAAAAGATGGAATTTGTCAACATCTTTTTTAAAAATAATTTGTGTTAATTTTTTAACAATCGCCGCCCGGGCAGAAAGGGTTGACAATGTCAACCCCTTTTCCATTAATTCAGATGTTCTACATAATAATCTGCTTTCTTTGCGCAATAACAAATTGCAACATTCAAATCAAATTTATCGGAAGGATTGTATTTGACACTCGCTATACGGCCACTGTCAAAACCGCAAGTTGTTACACCATTGATAGAATTGACAAACACAATTTCTTTTGCGTGAGACTTCACCCACTTTGCACTCGCTTCGGAAAGATCTTCTTCGGAAAGAATATATTTCTGAAAAATTACCTTTTTATCTTCAATAAAAATTTCCAGTGCTTCACCTTCCCTAATATTCATCGTTCTACGAATTTCCTTAGGAATAACTACACGACCCAAATCATCAACACGCCTTACAATACCAGTTGCCTTCATTTTCTTTATTTTCCTTTCCTTTTGATGTATTAAGTATATCATACTAAACTAAATTTGTCAACACTTTTTTAGAGTTAATTATTTAACAATCGCCCGGCCATAAAAAAAGAAGGGTGTCAACCCTTCCTTAAAGTATTTTTGATTCACTTGCAAAATATTTTGCCTCATATTGTTCCACAATGGCTTTAACCTTTGCGCTTTCTTTTTGAGTGGCGCAATAAAAATTAAACAAAGTATATTTACCAAGATTTTCAATATAACTATGGGGAACATCTTTCAAATCAAAATGAACTGCATTAGTCCACTTAGAGGGAACAGTAACTTCAACCTTCCAAAGTTTGTCTTTACGTTTCTTTTCTTCCACCCACTTAACCACGAACACGCCCACGAGATTGGCGGCGGCAGTTACTGAAATCTTAAACCATAAATCCAAATCACTTGCGGTTAACACCACAATATAAGTATAAAGACCATAAGCAACTGCATTGACAACTGCGGCAATATACTTATTGCACTTAATGGTAACAATGGATTTAATAGTTTGAATGATAACATTGATTACATTAAAGATTGCGAAAGATACCATAATTTACGCTCCAATCATCCAAATTGCACAATACATTACATAAATACTTACAATTACGGCGAGTGTCATTGCACCACGAATTGCCCACCATGCGATAGAAAAGGGACGAACCTTTTTATTACCTACTTTGATATAATCATCAGAAAAAATTTCTTTTACTTCGTTAAACATCGTTTTGATTTCCTTTCCCTTACCTTGTATCTATATTATAAACCAATTTTCTTTAAATGTCAACACTTTTTTAAAAGTTAATTATTTAACAAAGTTGCGCCCGGGCACAAAAAGGAAGGCCTGTCAAGACCTTCCCTTGAATTTATTCTTCTTCTTTTTTCTTTTTCTTTTCTTCTCTCAGTTTCTTATCTCGTTCAATTTTCTTTTCTTTTGCTTTCTTTCGTTCCTCTTCTTTCTGTTTCTTTTCTACGAGTTTCATCTCATATTCTTCTCGTTTTGCGTAACCATCATCACCATCATCCTTTGTGACTTTGACAACAATTTCACACCATCCCTCTTCACCATCAACTACAATGGGGAAATTCACAGTATTGGAATTAATCATTCCAATATCATCACCAATTTCCGCTTTAAGGAAATCCATCATTTTAGCAACGAGTTCACCACGAAATTTGTTTGCAAGATTCAGTTTCATTTTTTGTTCCTACCTTTCCTTTGATATATTAAGTATAACACAAATTTGAAATTTTGTCAAGTTTAATTTTGATAGTTATTTTTTTAACAATCGCCCGGCCGCGACACCACCACCCCTAGTGGTGTCGCAAGTAAAGGAAGGAAAGGAAACACAATATAGTGTTTAATAGTGGGATGTGTGGGAGTTGCACCCACTTATGCTATTCATCCCATGAGAAGGGGAGAAAAATCTCCCCATTTAATTTAGGCGAGTTTGTACGCCTTGACCTTGTTCTTCTTCTCGTTCTTCACCTCACTTGCCACAAGTGCGCCATCTGCTACCAACTGCCTACAAAGTGCGCTTGCCTTATTGGGAGAAATTTCTACCAGTTCCGCAATGGTTGCGGCAATGGTGTAGTCCTTGTCTTTGAGAACATCGAGAATCCTCTGCTTGAAAACAAGGTTTTCCTTCTGGGAGGGAGTCACAGTTCCCTTCTTCTTTTCATTCGCTTCATCCATCTTGCGAATGGCTTCGGCGGCATATGCCATGATTTCTTCGTTCACAGTGCCATTAGATACGAGAGTGTAGAAGTTACGAGCAGTCATCTTTTCCATGGTAAATTTCCTTTCTTTGTTGGCGTTGGTCGCTACCCTTTTCTTGATTATATTGTACCACAACCCTTTGGGATTGTCAATACCTTTTTTTTATTTTTTTTTATTGTTCCAATGGGTGATTGTCACCACTGTAAAGGGTCATCTTGCGTTGCCAAAGTTCGTTACCGTGTTTCCCTTTCCCTTGGAACAATTATAGTATAACAGATAGAGAGAGAAATGTCAACACTTTTTTCAAAAAAATCTTTGTTAAGTTTTTAACGATGCGCCCGGGCGCGACACCACCACTCATAGTGGTGTCGCAAGAAAAGGAAACACGATATATGGTGTTAACTAAGAATTGCATCGGTAATATCAACCCAAGGCAAAGTTTCAATGTTTTCAACTTCGTTAATTTCTACTATGCCGCCGCAACACGCGCAGATTATTTCATCGTGATAAGCTATGCCCACAAAATAGTCTACATTGTTTTCGTGCATTATTTCCCTATCCTGCCAAAACATAACTTGTGTGGGTGTTTCAAAGTATTTCTTCATAATTGTTATCCTCTCTTTTCTTTCCTGTTCCCTTGGAACAATTATAGTATAACACAAGACTGTATTCTTGTCAATACTTTTTTCAAAAAAATTTTGGGAAACGCCCGGGCACTCGTGAAATTTTTAACAAACGATGTTAAAAAAAAGGAGGAAATTTCCTCCCTTTTTCTTAAAGCATTTCAATCAGTTTGAACAGTTCTTCTCTTTGTTTCATAATTTTCTGAAAACGGTTATTATCCTCAATTTCAAGTGCCATGTTTCCGAGTTCTACATACATTCTGTAAAGTTCCTGCTTCATTTTTTTTACTTCCTTTCCTTTTCTTTAATATAATTATACTATCAATCGGGGAAAAAGTCAATACTTTTTTCCAAAAAATTTTAGGAAATCTGCCGGGCAAAGACTGACTAAAAAGTCAATCTATTTTAGGAATTTATTTTAATTATTTTTTTCTGTAAAAATTTTCTAATATAATATTCTAAAAAACTTATAATTTTAATTTGACTTAATTCTAAAAAATATGGCGTTGGAAAAAACTTTTCAAAGTTTTTCAGATTTCTAAAAGACCTTTTATTTTTTACATAAAGTTTTTGAATTGTTTTATTATATTTATCTGTATAAAATGCGCAATAGTAATTCATTTTTATTCTCCTTTGTCCTTCCCTTTACTGTACTTGTATTATACACTCTTTTCTCTTTCTTGTCAACCCCTAACCCGCAAGTTATTTAATTAACGATCTCCGCGGCGGCCCGGGCAACCAAGACGATGGTTTACACCATCGCCTTGAGTGTTTCAATGATTGCATTCACATTGAACGCTAATCCATCACCAAGCATCCACTCTTTGCGGTTGCGTTCCTCATCATCAAAGAGAACGCCATTCGGATGTTCAACTACTTCATTCTTTGGAGTGCCATATCTTACAATACAAATCTCATTCCATGCAACAGACCCCAAATGCCTTTTCAACCATTTTCTTTTTGCCAACGCAACTTTTTCGGCATATTCATCACTACTATTTTTTGATAACCAAGTAATAATTCCAATATGATAACCTGCACGCTGAAGGCGATTCAGTTCATAACTCAGCTTCCGCATATCCACAAGGCTTTTAGCTTCTCTATATGGCTTCGTTTGTTCAGCTATCAAGCTGTCAAGCCAACCCTCTACACCATACAGGTCAGCGATAGTTCCATCCATGTCAAAGTATACAGCCTTCATATTCTTAGCTCCTTCCTTTTGTAGCTCTATTATAACACAGCTTGTTCAGATTGTCAATAATTATTTTTCAGCGCGGCCGGGCCGAGGTGAGGGTTAGACCCTCTCCTCGAACCATTTCAGCATCTTGCCGCTAGTTGCCTTGTAGCGGATGCGGCCCTCTTTGTTGTAGCTTGCCCACTCGGTGGTGAAGGTGCGGAACTCATCAGCGTTCATTATGTAGGCGGTGCAGGTGCCATCCATGATTACTACCCAAGCCCAGGATTCGGAGGCGGTGCGGGCGAAGTAGGTGTCCAGGCTGGATTCCATATCCTTGCCCAGGATTTCGTTAACCAGTGTAGCTTTACTGGACTTGACGCTCAAGTGTAGCTCCTCAATATCCGAGCCTGCATCAAAGGCGGTGTTAGCATCCTTTTCGCAGGCGTAGCCCATGCAGGACTTGAGGACAGCTTCAGAAAACTCACCGTTGTTCAGGTGCTTTTCACCGTCAAAGGTATAATGCGCGCCCTTATGATCGGGATCGTACTGGTAAGCAGGGATAGCGGTTGAGATAAATTTTTTCATGGGGTCGGTTTCCTTTCCTTTATCTTATGTACATATTATAAACGATACAAACGGGAAAATCAACACTTTTTTTATTAAACTTTTGTAACAGTTTGTAATAGTTTTGTAACAATTAAAATCCGTTTTGCTTTGCTGCTTTAGTGCTTTAATGCTTTAGTAAACTAAAGTGTTAAATATTTAACAAAGGCCCCCCC
>UMGV01046311.1_pt1 | contig 36363 bp, 34 predicted proteins | sample 1965361 | NCBI WGS metagenome assembly UMGV01 (sample SAMEA4836081, study PRJEB28245) | human gut metagenome | biome: gut microbiome; material: fecal sample | place: Denmark | collected 2008
TTGGCGCAACAGATAACCAAAGACCCTTATCAGTTGGACTTCCTTAACTTAAGGGAGAAATATGACGAGCGAGACATCGAAGATGAATTGGTGAACAATGTAACACGTTTTCTTTTGGAACTAGGAAAGGGATTCTCTTATATGGGCAGACAGTTTCGTTTGGAGGTAGGTCAGCAGGAGTTCTTCCCAGACTTGCTATTTTACAATGCCCACCTCCATGCCTATGTGGTCATTGAGCTAAAAGCCCAGTCGTTCCATCCATCATTCTTGGGGCAATTGAGCTTCTATGTATCTGCCATCAACCACCAATTCAAGACCGATATAGACAATCCTACCATTGGCTTGCTTATCTGTAAGGACAAAGACAATGTGGTGGCAAAATATGCCTTGGAGTCATACAAGGAACCAATGGGTATATCAGAATATCAACTGTCAAAGCTCTTCCCGAAAGATTTCAAGTCTTCCATGCCGACTATAGAGGAATTGGAAAAGGGATTGAAAGATAATCGAGAATAACGAGCCAAGATGCTTAATATGAATAAAGAAGAAATAAAACAAGAACAAAATAAAGGGCTAATAGCTCGCATATTAGGAGGAACACCCACTATTTTACAGAAGGTGTTCTTTATACTTATGGCATTTTCGCTGATATTATGGCCCTTGGGATGCTATGTTTCTATATTCTTCTTTGATGCCCCTATCCGTTCTGATATAGACAAAGTTTCCTGTTATGGCATGCTTATCACGATATGGCTATATCCAATTTACTTATACCCTTTGTTGAGAATCATGTTTTGATTTTCAGAGAAATTAAAGGTCACTTGGCTTTATTATATTAGTCCGATTGTACCAATAGTGGTATTTTGGCTATTTTACTCTATCTGTACTATAAGTACTCCAAAGTCTTAGGCTCCAGAGAGACAGTTAAACCACTGACAATCTCTCCTAAGCCAAAATGTACATGGAGTGTATGCTTTCACCTGTTATACGGAAAAGACAGAGAGACAGGATTAACTGAACGGAAGGTATCCCTGCTTGCTTCTCCAAGGACATTCTGCAGAGCAGATGGCCAAGCCCAAACCAAAAAGTGACATTAAATTCGTTCTCAATGAACTTTTAACACTTAATATGTTGGACAACTCAAAAAAATGCTTAATTATGCATCCATAACAGTTACTCTTTTAATCGTTGTTTTATTGTTGTTTAGCGATTACAAAGATACAACTTTTTATTGAGAAACTGTTATTCCTACCCCATTAATTTGGGTGGAAAACTTTAGATATTTAATATCTTTGCAATCGGATAGGGTGCATTCCCTTTCCACTGATTTTTGAGATTTAAGAAGCGTTATGCTTATCGAAGTACTGGAAACCTAGGAAATTTCCCGACATACTCTAAGATAGCATAGTGGTTCTCACGCATAGCGTGGGCTGCTATTGTTGCATCTATGAGTATGGGCTTTCCTAGGGCCTCCGGTATTGAGATGTGGGCATTGCAGTTCACGCTTCTCTGTTTAACAAAAAGACCTAATAGGACTGAAAAGGTAACAAGGAACTATTGGTGATACTTAATAAACTAAAAGAGAGTATTCGAATATGTGAAAGAAAAAAACTGGAAAGAGGGCTTTTTCTGGAATTTTCATAGTAGTCGTATTATTGGTAATATCTGTTAGTGCTATATTGTATATAGCAATAACTTCTGTTAGTTTGAAAGAACAAATGGATCTCAAAAAACATAATATTAAGTTTTTTGACAACTTGGAAAAAGAGCAAATATCTGCATTGAAAACACGAAGTCTTTTCAAAAATAGAGCAACCAAGGACAATTCTGATTTCTTGCGTGAGATAGGCCCTATTCCTAATGGTAAGTTTTTGTCTTCTTTTTCTGAGGTAGGTGAAGGAAAATATGAATATTGGTAAAATTATGTGGCATATAGAGACAGATTGGTTTATTATGCCGTAAATATCCCAAGAAGAGATTATTTTGGTAATATAGAGTACGATGAAGAAGAGAGAACAAAATATGTAAAAGAACCATATTGGGATTATGAGGTCAAGAAAATCCCATTTGAATATTCTTACTCTTTAGTTACTTTTGACATGTCAGAATTAATTTCGGCTAATGCAACAGATTCTGTTTATGAAAAGCAAACTCTTCTATTTGCAAAAGAGCTGGAAGTATATAAGCACTATATGTTTTCACCAGCGCAGAGAAAAATTGTCTATGATAATTATTGGGCTACTTTTTATGGTAAGATTTTGCCAACTAACAGAAAAGCTATTGCTTATTCGGCTAAAGATCAAGAAGGTAAACCTGTTTTGAGAAGCATATTTTTTGCCAATAGAAAAGCTTATATGCTTGAAGTCCATAGTGAACATCAGTTGGAAGAAAAGTCACAGTGGATAATGAAAGGTTTTACCACGTTTTATCTTGGAGATTTTAATGACAGTGTGAATGGCAAACTCTTGTTGTTTGTTTTAAGTGCTTTTATCTTTTTAGTTTTAATTCTTATTTGTCTGCTTATGCCAAGGCATTTGTTAAGAACTAATACTATATTGTCAAGGCAAAAAAGCATCTTGTGCCGTTGTATGTTGGCATTGGGCATATTGGATATGCTATGTGTCTTTACTGAGATTTATGGTATATGTATAGGCGTGTTTATGCAAAATTTTTATTGGTGGTGTATGTTCTGTCTATTCTTGGGCGCAACTATCACAAGTGTTTTTACTATAATATACGGTAAGAGTAGAGCAGAAAACACATTTGATTATTTGGTACCGAAGAGTGTAAAGAAATATTTGTATAATAGACATGTTACAGATGCTGAATATAAAAGCATTGTAGTCTTTTTGGTATATCCACTTTTTGTGTTGGGTAGTTCACCATTAGACATAGGTGTACTCATTTATATATTACCTGTTTCGTTAATAACTTTGTTGTTGATGGAAATACGCAATTTCTCTAATTGGAGTCATGGAGATATACATAAAGATGGGAATGAGTTGAAAGGGGATGGCTTGGGTATATTCAAGGATTATTATTTGTTGTTGGATATTGACAGATTTGCCTCAGAGGAGGACATAGATAAGGCGTTTAATAAAGCTATGACTAAATATAATTCTGGTATAGATTATAGTTTGTATGGTGAAACTTATAAACATAATATTCAGGAAGCTTATCGTGTGCTAAGTTCAACCAATCGGCTAAAACCTGAATATGATAGAGAGTTTGATGCTTATCGTGCATCAAATGACTCTGAGTATCTGTATTCTGATGAAAGAACAAAGCGTGATATAATGTTGGTACAGAAAGAACTTAGAGGTACTCTATTAGCCTCGAAAAAATATGATACTTGTGCTAAGGTACATAACTTGGCAATTCGTGCTGTCGTTATTTATGGTGTCTTTTTGGCAATAGTGTCTTCCATTCTTTTTGTACCAGTAAAGAAACATACAACTTTTGGTGATGTCTATTGGGAAAGTTTATGGGATAAAGTGAGATTTATTGATGACTAAAATATGTAAAAGTTATGAGACAGTTTTTAATGTTTACATTTTTAATGGTTTCCATACGTACTGCTTATGCGGAGGATAATTCTCCTGCATATTTTGGCGCTGTTTCGATAGTGGTTACAATTATGTTGGTATTATTGTGTATTTGGTTACTTAATTCCCATAATGTAACAAGAAAAGTAAAGTTGAGTATTCTCGGAGTAGGTATAGGAGTTTTTGGTTTAGTTCAAATGTTATTGTCTTTTGGTATGGAGTCTTATAGACGTAGTCTTCTTCCTCCTGATGATCCTGAGGTTGTGCTTGCGGTAGAAGAAATTAATGAGCAGATGCCTTTGAAACTAACGGATGGTATGACTCTTAGAAGTGTGGATTTGAAAGACTCTACAGTCGTTAGTACTTTGGAAATTGACGAAACGAAATATCCTTTTGAGGACTTTTTGCAGAATAAAGAACAGAAGAAGCGAATTATGATAGCAAACGTAGCAAAGAGTTCTCCTTTTAAGTCTTGCAGCTATGTGGATATTGCCAACAAAGGATATTCTGTAGCAATGTTGGTAAAGGGAATGCAGTCTCATCGAGAAATAAAGTTTATTCTTACACCAAAGGAAGTAAAAAATGCTCAAAATCAACCAAAGCCAACGCCAAGAGAAGAACTGGATTTGTATTTGAATGAGCTTAATAAGAATATCCTTGTTGATCTTGAAGATGGGCTGCTGTCTGCTCATGCAAGGATACAAGGACAAATTTGTGTTGTTGTCTATACCATAGATGAGAATAAGCTTGATATTTCAGGGTTTGAAAAAAGTAAAGAGTCTATAAGGGAAGAACTTAAAAATGAGTTTATGGTCAAGGGTGATTTGATAAAGTTAGCTTCCCTTCTTGCTCCTTTGGATATATCATTTAGGATTTGCTATGTTGGTAACTTGTCTAAAAAACAAGTGTCAATTGATATTTCTTCTTCATATATCCAAGAAGTTCTTGATAATGCAGTAGCTAAGATAATTAAATCACAAAATAAGCAAACAGAATAAAATATACGGTTATGACATTTTTCAATTCAATTAAAATGTGTTACATGAAGTCTTTTGATTTTAAGGGAAGAGCTTCAAAGAGTGAGTATTGGTGGTTCTGGCTGGTTCAGGTCCCTATTACTTTTATAGCATTGGGGGCATTGGGGACTTGGAACTCCGAAAAGTTTGATGTACTGTCTGGAGTGTTTTTAGGAATTACTATAGCCTCTATTCCTGCTAACCTTTCTTCTATGATACGTAGATTTCATGATGCGGGATTAAGTACTAAGCAATGTCTAAAGAAATTGTTTTATGCGGTAGCCCCATTCCTTTTTGCTGTCAATTTAATGACAAAGATCGATCCTTTTTCTTCTTTCGCTGTAGTACTCTTAATAGCATTATTATTATTTTCGGCAGTCTCATTTTTCCTGTTGTTCATTATATTGATAGGAGACAGTGTATATGAAGATGAAGAAGAGGAATAAGGGATAAAGTCGTTCGCAAGCCTTGCGATTTAAAAATCCAAAGCTTGCGCAGGTACAATTTATCAAATTTTTGATTAATTTTGCTGCCAAAAATGATAGATGTAACTATATGGAAAATAATACTGGAAAAATTAAGGATATTGTGCATTGGGGTTGGCGGAGCTGGCACCAATATAAGGGGCTTGTTGAATCGGACTAAAGAATATTTGATACGGACATGAAAGATTTAAAGTTTTTACTATTAGGTCTGTCTCTTTTCTTTTTCAATATTTGTTTTGCCAGTTGTCGCAATCAAAAAGCTGAAAAAGTAGAGCAAGGGGATAGAATGGAAGTGGGAGAAGGGAAGAATGATAGTTTGTTGGAAATTCTTCGAGGACATGAATATGTCTATGGTGGTGAAAAGATGTCGATTGATTCTACTTTTTCCATTATGGATACGATGGCGTTTCCTTTTGATGAAAACTTAATAGTTGTGAATGGCAATAGGGATGAACTAGGACCGACTTTTAGTTTTATCATTGATACGGAAACTAAAAAGTCTATATTATTGCCATCTAATCGTGGCTGCATCGGTTTTACATCTGAGGAGGGCTTACCTATTTGCTTATCTTTCAGACATCATGCTAATGGCGATCCTGGCAGATATTCTGTCGTTTCTGTTTATGATGAAAAAGGAAAATTCGTCAAGGAAATGTCGTTTGAAGATTATAAAAAAAATGAGGAGTTATGACTGTAATAGAATTGATAACCTGTATTCGGCAGCACTAGAAAGCAACTCTTGTAATTTTTGTGTTAGCATTGATAGTGGGAAAAATAGTATCTGTATCTATTGGCATGCACGGTGTTGGGACGTTTGATGGAGAGAAAAATGATATTTTGCGTAGGCGCAACTATTTGATAGGAAAACTGGTGAAAACGCCGCAAATAGTAATGGAGGAGATGCCAGGTGGAATGAGTGCGCAGTTCCAAGGAGAATGGGCAATGTACTCTTGTTCTATGTTTGCAGCAGCATTGACAAATATAGCTAAGATTTACCCGAGACAAAAGGAGGTGTCGTTGGGGTATGTTGATAAACTCATAGGGATAGTTATGTCTTCAGAGATACGTGAGTATGATAGAAAAAGATGGTGGGGGGAAGATGCACTTGAGAGCCTTGATGGTGATCATAGCCATGTTTCTTATTTGAGTATTCTTGCTTGGATGATGGGAGAATATAAAGAATTAGGTGGAGACAATAAGTATGATGATTTATATGGGAAAATCTGTTGTACGCTTAATCGAAGAATGCTTGATGCTGAGGCTTTGAATCTTCCTACTTATCCTGATGAACCGATTTATGTTCCTGATATGTTGGTGGCCGTGGTAGCTTTGTCTCATTATGCAGAGTTGAATGATGGGAAGTATCAAGATACTGTGAATAGGTGGATAGAGAAAGCAAAAACTGATTGGTTGGATGCAAAGACAGGTTTATTGGTTTCTTTTTTGGACAATACGGGAGCACATCAGATTGGTGATATGCCGGTGAAAGGGTCTTATTCGGCATTGAATTGTTATTATCTTTCGCTTATAGATAAGTCTTTTGCAAAAGAGCAATACGAGCGATTGAAACATTATTTTTATCAAAGTAGTCCAATTTCTGGCCTAAAGGAATATCATGATAGATTTTTTCTTTTTGGTATGGATGCCGATGCAGGTCCGATTATTGCAAATCTAAGTCCTTCAGGTACAGCGTTTATGGTAGGAAGTGCTACTTACTTTGGAGATTTTGATGTAAGAAGAAACCTTTTGAAGACTGCAGAGATTGCTGGCTCTACTTTCTACGGCTTTACAAAGAATCATTATTTTCTTGCCAACTTTGCCTTAGTAGGGGAGGCTGCTATGCTGGCTATGCGGACTAATGTGGAATAAATATTTTATACTTATGAGGAGACTAAAGAAAATATTAGATTCATGGAATGTACTTCGTCATAGAATGAGAAATCAAAATGAGGCGCAAGAGGTAAAGGCGAAACCGTCTTTTCCTACAACAGGCATTATCGGAGCAATAGCAGGCGATTGCTTTGGGGCAGCTTATGAGTTTAATCCTGTGAAAAGCATGGACTTCGACTTATATAAAGCACCTCGTTTTACAGATGACACGGTTATGACCTTAGCTGTCGCAAAATGGTTGACTATCGACCAAGAGCATACTCATGAGAAACTTGTGGAGTGTATGAAAGAGCTTGGAAGAAAGTATATGTTTGCTGGTTATGGGCAGAAATTCTTACGTTGGATTATCAGCAGAAAAACAGAGCCTTACAACAGCTTTGGTAACGGCTCTGCTATGCGAGTTAGTCCATGTGCGTTCTATGCCAAGACATTGGATGAGGCTTTGGAACTTGCCAAGATTTCAGCTGAGGTAACTCATAATCATCCTGAAGGTATCAAGGGAGCTCAAGCCATTGCTGCTTGCATATTCTTAGCTCGACAGGGGAAAAGTAAGAAGCAAATACGGAATTACATAGAAGAAAACTTTGAAGGGTACAATCTGCATCGAACTCTCGATGAGATTCGTCCTGATTATAGTTTTTGGGAGATATGTCAGAAAAGTGTGCCGGAGTCAATCGTCTCTTATCTGGAGGCTAATTCTTATACTGCGGCTATTCGTAATGCCATTTCTCTTGGTGGGGATGCCGATACGATGGCTTGCATGGCTGGCGGTATTGCTATAGCAACCAAAGGCATGGAAATGCCCGAGGACTTGGCTTACTATATTTACAATCATGTGCTTGACGATTATCTGCGTCAGGTGCTATATGAGTTTAATCAACTGAGCCCACTTTAAAAAGTAAAGCTTGTTTTAAATGTTTATTTCAGTAACTACTCAGTCTTCAAGAGTCCCTGGATTTTACTAAAGGGCTATTTATCAAGCATTCAAGATGGCTGAGTAGTAACTGCCGTTCTTATCCGTGTTAATTTTTATTATCTCTTGTTTGCAAAATGAGGTTTTGATGGCTCACCCGATAAATTTTCCCCCTGATTTATCGGGTGAGCCATCAAATCTTATATATACAAAAAAATACATCACGATGTAAACTTTACCACACAAAAAGAATAATCCCATATATTCTGCTTATTTTTCAATAAATTATATGATAGATTACATTCAATAAGGCATAGAAAAGAAACTTACATCAAGCAGATTTCTCGTGATGCCCTAATGACTATGGTTATACATGGAGGTGGAGAGGGAGTTTATGAAGAAGGTGAAGATGACGAAAAAGAACCATTGGTTCTGCGTGTTGAGCGTGTTAAAGCACCACAACCTCATCAGGGTATTCTCCGAGTACGACTATACGCAGTGGGACAAGGAGATGTTCTTGGAGAAGAAGAAAATCTTTGGCATGAAGAAGTTGGTCGGAGTCCCTTTTCGACACTTTCTCCACGCTCTGCCGAGACATGGAGAAAAGTATCTGGGGACTTCAGTTCTTAGGTTGATGATGCTGTGGACTCATTTCTTATCCGCATCAATGAGGGCAAGCAGATGCTCTACTGCCACTTCTTGCGGGATATTCTTCTCTATGCAAACCTGCTTGCGGTATAGGCTTACCTTGTTGGGACCGGCACCTACATAGCCATAGTCGGCATCTGCCATTTCACCAGGACCATTCACGATACAGCCCATGATACCAATCTTCAAGCCCTTCAGATGCTTGGTGGCTTCCTTGATCTGGGCAATGGTTTCGCGAAGGTCGTAGAGCGTACGGCCACAACCCGGACAACTGATATACTCGGTCTTGCTGGTACGCAGACGGGCAGCCTGGAGAATACCGAAAGCAGTCTCATCAATGGTCTGGGCAGGGATGTCGCCATGGTTCATCAACCAGATGCCATCAGTCAGTCCATCTATCATCAAGGCTCCCATGTCGGCTGCAGCTTCCAACTGGAAGTCGCTCTTCTCCTCCTTGCTGTGCTGATACATCTCTGCGAAGATGACAGGGTTCTTCAAGCCGGCATTCATCATCTCGTGTACCAGGGCACGCTGGTCGCCAAGTCGGTTCTGGTGATTGCTCACGCAGATGACTACCACCTCCGGATGATTCTTCAAGCAAGCGATGTATTCTTCGGCTGGAGTACCAAACTGCAAGGTGAGGAACTTGATGTCAGCCTTGATGCTGGCGATGAGCGGCATAGCCATGGCGGGGAAGATAGGATAGAGCTTGGCACCCGTGGTCTCTGGTTTGCTGTTCAGGGTCTCGTAGACATTATAATCTACGATGTAGCTCTGACCAGTCACAAACTGCTGAGGCTTTTTTCCACCTATATATATATAGTCGGGTTTGGCATCCTCATTGTCGCAAATCGCGCTCTCGCCATTGATACGGTTGCTGATGACTACGGGAACCTGATTTCCGCCAATATTGCCTACAGCCTGAGTCTCTCTGCGCACAGGACGAAGCCAGTCGAACTGAGGACAAGCCTCGCCAGGAATCAGCAGCTGCCCCTGCTTCTTTCCGATATAATCCACCAGATGGCGGGCTACAGGAATCTCAGCGGCAGGTTCCTCGCTCAGACTAACACGCACGGTGTCGCCGATACCATCGGCAAGCAAGGCACCAATACCTACGGCACTCTTGATTCTTCCGTCCTCGCCTTCACCAGCCTCAGTAACGCCCAAATGCAGTGGGTAGTTCATGCCTTCCTTCTCCATTTCGTTGACCAGGAGGCGCATAGAGCGAACCATCACCACGGTATTGGACGACTTGATGCTGATAACCACATCGTGGAAATTCTCTTTCTTGCAGATGCGGAGGAACTCCATACAGCTCTCTACGATGCCTTCGGGAGTATCGCCATAGCGGTTGCGGATGCGATCGGAGAGTGAACCATGGTTCACACCGATGCGGATGGCAGTGTGATGCTCCTTACAGATGTTGAGGAAAGGCACAAAGCGCTCCTCTATCTTCTGTAGTTCGTGAGCATATTCCTCGTCGGTATATTCCTGTTTGATAAACTTACGTGCAGGATCCACATAGTTGCCTGGGTTGACACGTACTTTCTCGCAGTAGAGAGCAGCCACATCAGCTACGTTAGGATTGAAGTGTACATCGGCTACGAGGGGAGTTTGGTAGCCATCGGCACGAATGCCAGCATTGATGTTCTTCATATTCTCAGCCTCGCGTGAGCCTTGAGTAGTGAAACGTACCAGTTCACCGCCTGCTTTTATGATTTCCTCTGCTTGGCGCACGCAAGCATCTGTGTCATTGGTGTTGGTGGTGGTCATCGACTGGATGCGTACGGGGTTGTTGCCGCCTAAGTCGATGGAACCTATATGAGCCACAGAGGAGGTTCGGCGTGTATAATTGAATAAATCAACCATTATTTTGGAATTTATTGAATTTAAGAGAAGTTATCACTTCCCTCTAACTTCTCACATGAGAAAGTTCTATTAGTTACACTTGTACTCAAATTTTATTTCCGCCAAGTCTTGGTTGGCTTTCTCTATCTTAGCACCAAGACCAGCCTTCCATGCCTCTACCTTTTGTGCCACCTGCTCGTCGGCAAGAGCTATCATCTCGGCAGCAAGGATGGCTGCATTTTGAGCCGCATTGACACCTACTGTGGCAACAGGAATTCCTGGAGGCATCTGGATGATGCTGAGCATGGCGTCAAGACCATCGAGCATACCCTTGATAGGCACACCGATAACTGGCAGTGGGGTAGATGCTGCAATAACACCAGGCAGGGCGGCAGCCATACCGGCAGCAGCGATGATTACCTTCACACCACGTTTCTTAGCTCCTTTGGCGAATGTTTCTACCGCATCGGGTGTGCGGTGAGCAGAGAGGGCATTTACCTCGAAAGGAATCTGATTGTCGTTAAGCCACTTACATGCTTTTTCCATAACAGGCAGATCACTGGTGCTGCCCATAATAATGCTTACTAATGGTTTCATTTTTTTTTATTTTATGTTTCTTTCTATTTTTTAGATGACAAGAAATGCGCAGGATGCACCGATAAAGAATCCTATTACTACCTGCGACAAAGTGTGCTGACGTAGTATCATTCGTGCTGTTCCCACCATACCTGCTAAAAGAAGTACCAGACAGAGCCACCAGATGGGGTTAAACGAAAAACTGATCGAGTAAGCCAGTAAGGCTCCTGCTACACCTCCGATAGCTGCTGTGTGGGTGGATATTTTCCACCATATATTGATGAATGCACATGTCATTTGTATGGATAATGCTGCCACCAAGATGATGCTGATGACGCGTGGGGTGTTGCGATATTCCATCAGGAAGAAGCAACCGAAATAGCACACAATGGAGATGATGTATGGTACGATGCGTCGCTCTTTCTTCCCCAACTCGGTAGTCGTCCATCCCTGATATCGACGGTAGATATGGATCAGTACCGATGGCAGAAGAATGGTAAACAGATAGACGATGAGTACCATAGGCAGTTTATAAGCCAGCGGCAGGAGCGACATATAACTGAACAGAAACAGTGCCACCAGTCCCACCATGGGCAGATAGAATGGGGTGAAGACCATGCTCATGACTCTGGCTGTCAATATGATATTTTTTTCTTTCATCATACAATCTTTCTTTATTTTCTAAGCCTTGCTACGGGAATACTTAGTTGTTCTCTGTATTTGGCTACCGTTCGACGAGCTATAGGAAATCCTTTTTCCTTCAGTGCTTTAGCAATAGCATCGTCGCTGAGTGGCTTCTGCTTGTTTTCGTGATTGATGAGTTCTTGCAGAGCCAACTTGATTTTGCGGGTCGACATCTCCTCTCCATCTTCTGTAGTATAACTATCTGTAAAGAAGAATTTTAGTGGGAAGATTCCCCATTTGGTTTGCGCATACTTCACATTGCTCACACGGGATATGGTACTTTTATCCAGATGAGTGCGCTTGGCCACGTCTTCAAGAATCATCGGTTTTAAGTCGGCTTCGTCTCCATCGAGGAAGAAGGCTTTCTGTATCTCGATGATAGCTTTCATCGTGGTGATAAGTGTCTGTCGTCGCTGCCTGATGGCTTCAATGAATCCTTGTGCTTTGTCTACCTTCTCCTTGGCATAGAGTAATGCCTCTTTATCTTGCCTACTCATGTTGGCTTTATTCTTCTTGTAGGTGTCGATCATGTCGGTGAAAGAAGGTGAAATGGTAAGCTGTGGTATGTTACCACGATTGAGCGTGAAGGTGATGGTATCATCGTCGTTGATGTCGACGATGAAGTCGGGCGTAATCTGTTGTAGATTCCTGCCTTCAGTTTCCCCCAATGATGCTCCTGGTTTCGGATTAAGCTTACGTATCTCTTCCTGTAAGGTAGAGAGTTGGGTGTCGTTAAGTTCCAGTCCGATCTTTATCTTATCCCAGTGTTTTTTGGTGAATTCATCATAGTAGTCAGTGAATACCTCTTCCATCGATTTACGCAGCACACCCTTGGGCATGCGTTTAACCTGTAGGAGCAGACATTCCTGCAGACTTCTTGCACCGATACCAGCAGGATCGAAGGTTTGCAGAATGTGTAAGATATGTTCTATCTTCGTTTCGTTGACATCGATATTATGATAGATAGCGAGTTCGTCGCAGATGCTGTCGAGATCTTTGCGCAAGAGTCCGTCGTCGTCGAGCGAACCAATGAGGTATTCCATGATTTTCTTCTCGGTGTCGTCGAGTACCTGCATATCCATTTGCTCCTTCAGCTTGTCGTAGAAGGAGGTGGTGTCGCCATATACCATTTCTTCGTAGTCGGCATCCTGTCTTTGGGTGCGTTCTGTATTGTAATCGGGCATCAAGTCGTCGCGTCCGATGTTTTCTAATGCTGATTCGAGCGCATCTTTTCGTTCTTCTTTTTCCGTTTTTACTTCGTAGTCATCTTCCTCGTTGCTGTTATGGGTGTCGTTATTATCAAGTAGGATGCCGTCTTCTGTGGCTTCATTTGTCAGGAGGTCGTCAGGATTTTCGCTTTCTAAAGCGGGGTTGTCATCCAGTTCGGCATTGACGCTATCCTCCAATTCTGTGAGTGGCATTTCCAAGAGTTTCACTTGCAGCATTTGTTGGGCAGAGAGCCGTTGTTGCTGCTGCAGTTTTTGTTCTTGAGTCTGTATGAGTTTTTGTGCCATTGTTACTTTGTGTGAGTCAATATGTTTGTTTTTTGAAATATACTTTCAGTTCATTGGCAAGTTGGAAGAGTTTGTCGGGGTTTCCGTTTCCGTATCGTTGCCATATCGCATTACAGTCATCAAGGAGAGGACTGATGAGAATGTCTTCACGATTGAGATAGGGGTCGCAGAACATGTAGATACTCATCACATCGGCTATCTTATCAGGAGTGGTGTGTATGAGTTTGGCGAGGTCGGCTATCTCTGGTGTCTCAGCCACCATGGTGATAGGGGTGAGCTGGAAATATAGGTCGAGGATAATGATGAGTTTGACGGGAGTGAGAGTCGGGTCTACCTTCAAGGGTTCCCAGTCGCGCTCGAAAGTTTCTTGTATCTCTACACCCTGATAGAAGGATTCTGCATTACCATATCCCTGCATTTGCCTTAGTTTTTTGATGTCATGGGCCAATTTAGCAGGCTTGTTGGCATATTTTTCCCAAAGTCTTGTAATGCGAGGAGTCATCATCCTGAGCTTAAACATTTGTTCGTGCAGATAAGTGGGGGGTATGTGTAACTCCAGGCTTAGATCTACCATACCTTTCGAATAGAGCGGTTTTACACCCATAGGCTTCTTCTGATACAACTGTAGCAGCAAGAGCCAATATTCTTCATTCCAAAGGGGATGTTTAGCCATAATACATATCTTATTTTATTGTTATGTGCAAAAATAATACTTTTCGTTGGTAACACAAAATAAAAAGACAAAAAAAATACGCAACTCCGAACTTTGTCGAAATTGCGTACTCTGAATACTATATTCCCAAATTTTTCATAACTCTAAAGTGTTCTGCTTTCGCAAGTTTCCCACTTAGTTTGTCGTCCTTGAATAAACAATCTTTTATTTACCTAACTTTCTAATACCTGTTGTCCTTGAATAAACAATCTTTTTAAATCTACCTTAAATTTACTAACTAAAACCTAAACAACTAACAATCTTAACCTAAAAACCTAATAACCTTTTGTCTTATTGACGATGCAAAGGTACGATGATTAGCGAAAACTTCCAAAAGTTTTGAGGTTAAAAGTGAGAAAATAGGCGTTTTATTGACCTAAATCAACTATTTGTGCGCGCACACAAGTAAAAAATGGCTTATTAAAGCATTTCTCTGCTTATAATGACCGCTATGGTTTTGAGGCGTATATAGTTTTCTGATAGATAGATATTCCCCGATTTTCCCCACAGCTTTCCCCAGGAGTTACGGCATACATAGTAGTAGTGGTTGTTTTTGCAAAACATTCCAATAATTTCCATGACGTGGTCATCGGTGGTGCGTAGGCTTTCAAACTCTCGCTGTCGTGAAGCTTGTGTCACTGGCGTTTGGGATGGCTTAACGTCTACGAATCCTTGTTGTGGATTTTGAAACCCAGGTTCGCTGATATCTCCTTCCCAGCATACGGGATGACCTTGGCGGATGGCTTTACGTATGTATTGCATCAACTGGTCTATAGGTACGTTGAGAAAAGTAGCGCCAGTCTGGTTGTCGGGAGTTTCGAGTGCGAATCGTTCGCCGAAGGGATGGTGTGTAAAGCTGGTGAGAGCTTCATACTCATTGGGTGAACATATACTGTGGGCAAATTCTGTAGGTGTATATTCTGCACCGAGCATGTGTACAGTATGGGCAGGCAGACAGCCCATCGTGTCGTCGAAGAGCTGGTTGAGACGGTTCTTGAGTTCGGTGATACCTATCTGTTGGGCTATGGCATTGCGACAAAGATATTCCACTTTTCTGCAGAGCACTCTCATGTCGAGTTCTTCCTGATCCTCGTAACTATCATATGGAATGGCACCATATTTATTTATATAATGTAGTAGCATAGGTGCCATGCCTCGCATACAGATGGGTTTTCGAGCTTTTGACAGGTAGTATTCTATGGCTTTTTCTTGTAGCATCATGCGAGTCACATACGCTACAGATAGGTTGACGGAGTCGCCCCTCATGATGTGTTCACTCTCCAGGGTGGCAAGCATGGCATATGCCCAGCAAAGCGAGTTGTTGCCTTGGTTCTTGATAGGGGTTGTGCTGATTAGTTGCATTCTGTTGTCAACACGCTCTTTTGCGATGTTATCAGAAGAATTCCTTTGTTTGTACTGACAACTGCAGATGCAGAGCAGTAAAGCCATGATGAAGATATATTTACATTTCATGCCACAAAAGTACAACAATCTTTTCGGAAAGAGTCAATTTTGGGTAATTATTTTTTGATGCAAGAAATAACTTTGTAAAGTATCAAATGATACTTAAGCAAGTATCCTTACCCCTTTTTTCATACATTTACTTGGAATTATTTTGTAGTGTTCGCAAATAAGTGTACCTTTGCACGAAGAAATTTAAACGTTTAAAGATAAAATGGCATTAAAATGTGGTATTGTGGGTCTTCCTAACGTAGGAAAATCCACATTGTTCAACTGTCTGTCAAGTGCAAAGGCACAGGCAGCCAATTTCCCTTTCTGTACTATTGAGCCCAACTTGGGTGTTATTACTGTTCCTGATGAGCGACTCAACAAGTTGGCAGAGATTGTTCATCCAGGACGTATCGTTCCTGCTACCTGTGAGATTGTTGACATAGCAGGTTTGGTAAAAGGTGCCAGCAAGGGTGAAGGCCTTGGCAATAAATTCTTGGGTAACATCCGCGAGTGCGATGCTATCATTCATGTCATCCGTTGTTTTGATGACGACAATATCGTTCGTGAGGGCGGTGCTGCTGTAGATCCTTTAGAAGACAAGAGCGTCATCGACACCGAGTTACAGCTTAAAGATTTGGAAACTATCGAGTCGCAGCTTGCCAAACAGCAGAAGACAGCAGCTGCAGGTAACAAGGATGCTAAAGTGATGGTAACCGTCCTTGAGGCATATAAGGAAGTTCTGGAACAGGGTAAGAATGCCCGTTCAGTAATCTTCGATAGCAAGGAAGAGCAGAAGGTGGCTCACGATTTGTTCTTGCTCACCACCAAGCCTGTGCTTTATGTAGCTAATGTAGACGAGGCTTCTGCTAAGACCGGTAATGCATATAGTAAGAAAGTAGAGGAAATAGCTCAAGAGGAAGGTGCCGAGTGCATGGTTATTGCAGCAAAGACCGAGGAAGACATCGCTTCTCTCGAGACTTATGAGGACAAACTGATGTTCTTGGAAGAGCTTGGTTTAGAGGAGAGTGGTGTAAACCGACTCATCAAGAAAGCTTATGCACTGTTGAACCTTGAGACATTCATCACTGCTGGTGAGATGGAGGTGAAAGCCTGGACTTACCACAAGGGTTGGAAGGCTCCGCAGTGTGCAGGTGTTATTCATACCGATTTCGAGAAGGGCTTCATCCGTGCCGAAGTCATTAAGTACGACGATTATATCAAGTATGGTTCTGAAGCTGCTGTGCGTGAGGCAGGCAAGCTCGGTATTGAGGGCAAGGAGTATATCGTGCAGGATGGCGACATCATGCACTTCAGATTCAATGTGTAACTGATGTTTTGCAAGTGACTATCCTCACTTGCAAAACTTGAATAATAAAAATATGATAGCTAACCTGCTCAATTATATTGTTTGGGATCCCAGTCCCATTCTGTTTCATGTAGGACCAATAGCACTTCGTTACTATGCCACTTGTTGGCTTATCGGATTACTGTTGGGCTATCTGCTGATGCAACGCCTATACAAGCAGCAGAAGTTAGGTGATGAGAAGTTTGAGCCTCTCTTTATCTATATTTTCATTGGCATATTGGCAGGTGCCCGTTTAGGTCACTGTCTTTTTTATCAGCCAGAGTATTTCCTCGGTCAGTGGGATCACGTTGTAGAAATGCTTGTCCCTATGCACCATATGCCTGATGGCAGTTGGAAGTTTACAGGATATGAGGGCTTGGCCAGCCATGGAGGTGTGATAGGCATGTTTGTAGCCATCTGGCTCTATTGCCGTAACCTGAAGGTGAAGGGATGGGTTGTGCTCGACAATATGGGAATCTGTTCGGGCATTGCAGCAGCCTTTATCCGTATAGGCAATCTGATGAATTCTGAGATTATTGGCAAGGTGACAGATGTACCATGGGCTTTCATCTTCGTTAAGGAAGACCAATATCCTCGTCACCCAGGACAGCTCTACGAAGCGATAGCTTATCTGATAATCTTCCTTCTTATTCTCTTTATTTATAAGAAGAAAGGACCTAAGAGTGTAGGTTCAGGACTCTATTTCGGTCTTTGTCTGACGCTTATCTTTACTTTCCGCTTCTTCATCGAGTATACCAAGGAGATACAGGTAGCCTTTGAGACTGGTTTACCTATGGATATGGGACAGATATTGAGCATCCCTCTTATTCTTCTCGGTGTATGGAGCATCGCTTCCAGTTTCAGAAGATCTAAGGCGATGAACGTATAAGCAACGAGCAGAGCAACCTGCTAAGCGAGAATTTTCTGATAAAAAACTTCATATTCTTTAGCCACCTTCATGTAGTCGTGATGGTGGCTAATGTATTCTATACCTTGTCTTTTGAGTTCAGGAATCAGTTCTGGATGCAAAACAAGGTGCTCCAACTGTTGGTACACACCCTCATAGTAGGGCAGCACATTGATGATGGGTCGCAGATGATCCTCGTGTAGTATCTCGTAGTTTTCGGGTTCTCCTCCTCCTATACAGATGATTCCTCTTGCCATGGCTTCCAGTGGATTCATGGACGGTGTATAACTATATAATTGGTCGAGGATAGCATCGCTTCCATTCATCATCTTGACATATTCAGCAAAAGGAACGTTTTCAGCAATACGGAGTTCCACCTTTTCTGGGTATTTCTCAGCAATATCTTGTGCTGCTTTCAGCATGATGTCAGTTCCTTTATATTCACTTCTATGCTTGTTGATACCAATGAAGAGCTTTACCTTTTGGGGTGTCTGTTCTTTGATATCAGCTTGCTGGGCGTAAGGTCGGATCGGGAAGGGGATAAAGGTTGTTTTCTGCGGAAAAGTAGGCTGATAGCATACCCAATATTCATAAAGACCCGTAACGATTCCATCGCAGTCCTTTGCTATCATCTTGTTAAGGCGTTCCTTTTCTGTTCCTATCCAGTCTTTTATTTCCTTCAAGGCATCAGTATTAGTCCGCAATTCATTACCGATATTGAAGTCGCTGTATCTCAGTGGCTTGTCGTTGCAGCATACATTGACCCAATAATAGTCCATACCGAATCCGCCAAGTATTACTTTTTTATTGTGCTGGCGCAGGTAGCGATAGATAGGAAAGATACGCTCTGCCTTCAACTCCAAGAACATGGGGTTGATGAGTTGTACGATGTCATATCCACGCAGTTTGTGCAAGACAGTCAGCAACTTGGCTAAATAGAGCATACCACCTATTTTTCCAGGTTTTCTTACCAAGTCAATATCTCGTGGATAATTCTTCCAAAAATCACCATTAGAGAGCACAGTAACCTGATGCCCCAACTTGCGAAGTCCTTCGGCAAGCGTGGCATGCACATTACTATATTCTCCCATGAGTAGTATCTTCATATATATATAAAAAATAAGTTTATTTCTTTACAAAGAATAGAAGTGCAATTCTGCCAAGATAGGTGTTGATAGCTCTTCTGAACATAGTATATTTTTTAGTGTATTTTTTGTCTGGAAGAGGATACAAACCATGTTCTCTCAGGTTATTGATAGCTTGATTGAGAGATATCAGAGAATGGTGTAGTCGAATATTGTTGTAGAGATAGTCCATAGAGAGTTGGGCTATGCGGCGGCTTAGTGCCTGACGCTCAGCGATAGGTAACTTGTCCAATAGTTGCTGAAGATGCAAAAGAACTTCCAGGCTATTGTCCATACGCAGCTGAATTTTCTCCTTTGTATATTGATGGCTTACCGAATTTTTGTTGTCCCTATAGAAATAAGCCTCAGTATTGGTCTTGAAAATCCTTTCTGCACGCAAGAAGAGTTGAGGAGTAAATTCCTCATCTTCTCCATAAACGATTTTTGGAGTAAACTGCAGGCTTCCAACGATACTGTGGCGGAAAATATACGACCATGCTGCACCATGGAGGTTATTATTGTTAAGAAAATTTGTACCAGTAACAGGTGTCGGTAATTCGTATGATGGCTCTATATTCTTATTATTTTTGCAGTAATTGAATGTGACGATATCTGGCTGATGGTATCTTACGATATCCAGACAGTGCTCATAAGCTGCTTGTAGGATATAATCATCACCGTCAATAAATTGGATATATTTTCCTGTAGCGTTTTTTATACCATAGTTGCGGGCTACGCTTACACCCTGGTTAGGTTGGCGTAGATAGATGATATTTGGCAGATATTCTGCCAAGTCATTCAAAGGACAGATATCGCTACCATCATCAATGAGAATAATTTCTCTCTCTTTAGGATTCAGGGAGAGTTGTATGATACTTTCGAGACACTCCTTGATATATTCGATAGGCAGATTGTAAGTAGTAACGATGAAACTTACTATCGGTGCCTGTAAATTCTGTGTATAATTCTGTTGAGTCTGCATAAGTTATGATAACCTAATAAATTTAATAATCTGAGTTTTAAATCTTTGATTTTTACTACATTACCAAGTTTTTCAATATAGTGGATAACAGATGGATTATCTTCATATTTGCCTGATAGCTCATAGAGGTCGAGTAAGACATTGAGAATCTGCAACATAAAGTCTTGCAGGTGAAGATTATATTTCTGGATAAGTTCTTCTCGTACTTCAATTTGACTCATGATAGTCTGAAGGCTTTGACTTTGACCATCATAGAGTTGGTGCAAATCTTTATATTTTGCATTAGCTGTAATACCTTGGTTGTTCCAGCGGTATTCGTAGCAGCCTACATTCGTCGTTCTGATTTTAGGCATCAAATAATCTCCGTGTATTGGCAATAGTCCAATGAGATATGGAGTAGTCAAGACATCTTCGAAGTTTTTACCTTTTGGAAATCGGATTTGCTTAAACAAAAAGCGTTTATAAATCTTGTTGCATGCATAAGTGTGATTGTATGCTCTTTCCATTAGCCAATAATCTATGGCACTATCATATTCGTTTTCCTTAAAGGATAGAAGATGTTCTCTTGTAATATGTCCAAGTCTTTCAAATATAGGGTATTCTAAAATATCTGTTTTAGGGTATTTTTCCAGTACATTCAATAGGGCAGAAAGTGTACCATTTTTTATTGTATCATCACTATCGATAAAGGTAATATATTCGCCCTGTGCTTGCTGGATTCCTATATTACGAGCATCACTTAATCCACCGTTTTCTTTGTGTATCACTTTAATACGAGCATCTTTCTGTGCATATTTATCACAGATATAAGGGCAATTATCAGGTGATCCATCGTCCACAAGAATTATCTCATAGTCGGTGAATGATTGACACAAGATACTTTCTAAACAACGTTGTAGTGTATTTTGTGTGCGATATACAGGTATGATGATGCTCAAATTCATGATTGCAAAAATACAAATAATATGCCATAACTACGATAAAAGCCTTATAATTTTATCCAATTTTCAGGAATATAATTAGGAATGTTCCAAGTTGGGTTAGAAAACCATTTACAAGGATAGATATTTATATTATTTGTTTTTGTCAGTATTTTAGCTCCCCAAAAGCTGAAAGTAGAATTAGCAATAATATGTCCTGTACATTGGGTCATAAGGTATAAACTGACACTATCTGGAACTTGTTGAGGTATATCTACAAATATATTATTTTCTCCTTGAAGGTTATTCTTACACCATTCGATATCATCAGAAAAAACAAAAAAAGTAGCCTTTGGGTATTGGCTTGCTATATATTGTTTAGCTTTTTGGTAGTATGCGAGTGGACACACTCCAAAATTTTCTTTATTTTCTTTCAATAGATAGTCACCTCTTCTGACGTGTAATGCGACAGAATAAGTAGTTTTTTCTATTTTCTTCATAAAATAATCCGCATATTTGTTTTGCTTAATATGATTGCGAAAATTTAAAATGTCATTTGTAAACTTTGTATATTCTATGCTTTGGCTATAGTCATCTATAAGTATTGCACTTTCTTCCTCATCGTTATATAACTTGTTGAAAACTTTGAAAACACGTAGCAGCTTTAATATCCACACGAATAGTGTTACCCAAAGAGGCTCTTTGGGTAATGTGATATGAAAGACATCACTTATTAGTAAATTTTGGTGTTGTTTTAATCTTCTGCTGTCATAATATATATATACTTTTTCCCCACCTTCTTTTACTTTTAAGTATCGACAATACTCAAAAATTTGATTACCGATTCCACCTTTTAAGCAAATGATCTTCATTATTCTTTGTGTTATATTAGTGTTTATATACTACATATTTTATTCTTCGGCTTATGTTGTGAGTAGGACTGCAAATTAGGAGATACTTGCTCTTTCCGTAGTTGATGGTATCATAATAATAATTTGACTGTTCATAGGTATTGCCATGATAAGCAAGTAATCTCTTGTAGAAAGGAAGAGAATTAATATCTTCCTTATATAGTAGGAACTTTATGCTTGTAGGAGAACAATTGGTTGCAATCTTTATGGCAAGCATTTCTTTGTTTTTGTTGTATGTATATCTATTACATTTTAAAGAGTTACTTTTAATTTTATTCATTATATCTTTCGGAACAAAGTGTAACTCCTTTTTCCCATAAAGAATTTTAATGCATTTGACGTGCGTATTGTTTTCAACAAATGCTTGAGCATTCTCAAATGGACCAAACTTGATGGGTTCTCTTATGTATTCATCTAAGATAAACGAAAGAGGGCGTACTGGTGTGATTTGTGGAATTTCTATTATAGATAATTTGGGATTTTGTAATTGCTGAATGATATATCGATGGTTCTGATAGTTGAGTAGAGAATAATACAAAACAGCGCTATAGAGTAGCAATATGATACCATTAATACCATAAATAGATAATAATAAAGATTTTTTGCTTGCCATTTCATATATGCGAAGCAATAGGTCTATACTTATTATCATAGCCACTAACTCCGTAAAGAAAACTGTTCTACTTTCTGTTACTCCACTTCCAAATACAGGGATAAAGGTAAATATCCATGTTAGATAGAAATACTTGTATATGGAAAAATGCTCTTTCCATATATTCTTCTTTTGGATATAAGTTATGCCTGAAAGTATAAGCATAATGTAAGTGATTCTGAGCTGTGTTAAGTTGACACATCCCAAAAATAACTTTTGGTAAATCATTTGTAATAGACCATCACTTTGGCCTATGCGATGTATAGTTCCTGGAGAGCAGATACAAATGAGCATTCCTAATATGTAAAACAGTGTAAAATAGAAAATTGAATGTTTCCAAATGTTCTTATGATTGATTATGCAATATGTGACGAGCGTCATGGAGAGTGGTACACTGATACCTTCATGTAGCCATCCGACCCAAAAGGCAAGGGAAGATACTACTAACGTCTTCATATTAAGTGTACTTTGCTTGTGACGCATAATATATAGCACCAATGCTATGGTGGCAGTTGCAACCCATAGATAGTTGAATACTCCCACAAATAGTAGAAACTCGTTATAAAATCCAGGCATTACTACAAAGAGCATCAAAGTGATGAGTGTGTAACTTAAAACGCTGTTTCTCTTTTTAGTAATAAAGTTTGAAACCATATAAATCAGGCAACAGAAGAAGATGCTGCTGATGATATTAAACATTCCTTTTCCTATGACTCCGTCAAATAATTGAAGTAAAAAATGTACAATACTTCTTCCATTAAGTATATGATAATGAATATATTGTGATATGGCTATATCTTTTATATCTGATATAGGTGTTACAAACGAATTGTTGTCGGATGGCCAAATGAATTTGTAAATAATATCATCACACAATGTTATAGGAAATAGATAGCATAGTATATAGTATAGTATGCTTATAAGGAGAATATATAGAGTGGCAGCGTTGTACTTTATTTGTTTCATACCCCTTCTTTTTCGTTAATAATATATACGGGTCTGTGTTTTGTTTCTATAAAAATTCTGCCTAAGTATTCTCCGATGATTCCTAAAGACAGGAGTTGTATGCCACCCAAAAAGAGAATGACAATAATGAGCGTAGGGAAGCCATGTACAGGTTCACCTAATATGATAGTCTTGAAAAAAATGTAGCACATATAGAAAAATGCAGAAATAGACACGATAATCCCCAATAATGTAGATATCCGCAAAGGAGCAATGGAATAGGATGTGATGCCCTCTATTGCCAAATTGAAAAGTTTGCGATAGTTGAAAGATGATGTGCCATTTTTCCTATCCCCTTGTTCAAATTCTACCTCTTTCTTGTTGAATCCTATCCAGCAGTATAGACCTTTAGTATATCTCTGAGTCTCGCGAAGTTCTTTCAGCGCGTTGATGCATTTTCTGTCAAGTAGGCGGAAGTCGCCGACGTTGGGAAGAATATCTACGTTTGCAATTTTTTGTAAAATTTTATAATAAGTGATGGAAAGTTTTTCTCTCAACCAACTTTCTTTTCCTCTTTTTTTTCTTTTAGCATATACATCGTCATATCCCTGTACCCAAAGTGCTAACATCTGGGGAATAACTTGAATAGGATGTTGTAAGTCTGCATCCATAATAATACAGCAATCTCCTGTTGTGTAGTCGAAACCAGCCAGCATGGCATTTTCCTTGCCAAAGTTGCGAGACAAATGAATGTAACAGAAACGTTTGTCTTTTGTTCGAATCTCCTTGATGATTTCAAGGGTATGATCCTGGCTTCCATCATTTATGAGAAGTATCTGCCATAGATATTCGCTTTGCTCATTCATAAATGATGCTAAGTTTTGGTAGAGTTTCATAAGATTACTCTCTTCGTTATAGCAAGGGATGATGATTGATACTTTTTTCATTTGATTACTTCCACGTTTTCTTTATTTATAATCCATACGCAGTCATACTTCTTTTTGATGCGTAGTGCAAGCTTTCTTGCTTCTTGTTGTACTTCTGGTGTACGTTCCAAGGTTGTGTCTTTTAGTTCTGTAGGCCATTTATAAGCCGTGACAGCCCAAACTGCTCTTCCCCATCCTACGGCTTCATTGGTTGGTACACAGAATGATGAAAATTTTGGCATATCATCACGGATAAGAATACAATATACCTTATCAACAGGTTTCTTGGTTTTTCTAACAATGTCTTCTGCAATACTTTTACCAGGAAGTGATGTTTGCCAAGCTTTATACCAATGGTGAACATCTGTTATGATAGCTGCTATCAAATATAAGAAAAATAATGCCTGAAGTAGTTTCTCTGAGTTTTTATTTTCATGACATAAATATCCTATAATGATAGCTGCTATACCTAACGAACTATAAGCATTCATAATGCTCATGCTGATTAATAAATGTGGTGAGGCAACAATGAACAAGACTGCAATCAGCAGCCACATTTGTTTATGATGCCAAATCGTTTTATTCCACCAAATTTTAACCATAAACGCACTAGACAGAAGTATCGTTAAAAAACCTATATAGAGATTTCTGTTTGGTTTGTTTACGATAGATATATAATCTGCAGCAAACCAAGTATAGCTAATCCAATTCATCAATCCTTTGATTCTACTATGAATACTTACAACATCTTCTTCGTAGCTGCCATTCTTTACGTAGGTGTATGGCAATGAAAGTCGGATAATGACATACGAAAGCGCTATTCCTAAACCAATGGTAAGTTCCTTTATGCATGTCTTCTTATCGATTTTGTCAAACTCAAATGCTATGATTGGTGGTACGATGGCCCATGCTAATCCATTGTCTTTAGATAATACAGACAAATAAGTGCAAATACCCCATGCTATATACTTTTTCTTTCCATTAATTGTTAAATACAAAAAAACAGATAATATGCCCCATAGATGTGAATAACTTTGATTTAGCGCATCACAACTAAGGATGGTTCCCATGGTACAAGGAGATATATAGAAAAATAGGGTTGCTATGTTTCTTGATGTCTTGTTGAATTCTAAAACTTCAGTAAGTTTGTATATGACAAAGGTGCTAACCATATGTGCCATGAATATCAGTACATGGTTCAGTGTAGGATAAAGATGGTAGTCTATGGCATTGACATATCCCATGACGGCATCAAAAGGACGCCATGTCATTCCCAAAGGAAATATGTATGTAAGGTAGTCGGAATCATAGTTAGGCATAGATAGAGTGGTCCAATCATCAAATGTGGGCAATATGAGTGATATAGCCCAAAGGATGATAGGGGCACTTATTATGATACCTAAGATATATGGATTTTTATTTCTCATTAATTAATAATTGCGATTTTACATACGACACCTTTGTCTCCTTCTTCAGTTGCAGTCATTACCATATAAATACCACTGGCTACTTTTTTACCTTTCAAGTCTGTGCCATTCCATTGGTAAATTCCAGAAGAACTTTGTCCTTGATGTACTAAAGTTCCATTAGATGCGACTATTTTTATATTGGCATTAAGGGAAAGGCCTGTTATTGTAATAAGGCCAGTATAATCTGGTTTGACAGGATTTGGATAGGCCCAGACATTATCTTTGGTCATTTCTTCATTGCTGGAATTAGAATCGCTCATGTAGGAGCATAATCCGTTTTCTGTACCGATATAAACTTCACCCGTATCATCATTGATAGCGATAGCTTCTATATTGTCTGATAATAGTTTGCTATTCGATGTGGTAAAATGGTTTAATTGCTCTAAGTTGTCACTGCTGATAAGATATACTCCATTGTTTTTGGTACCAAACCATTTTCTGTTGGCTTTGTCTATAGCTATGCATGAGATGTTCATACCTGTCAATAGATAGTCAGCATAATTGGTACCATCGTTACGGGGCACTTTTACCTGGGTAAATACTGGAGAGTCTGCTGTAATCTGATTGCTTTCTAAGAGGAAAGGCCCCTGGTTGGTGCCTATCCATAAGTTCTTGTTTTTGTCTTCTGCGATGCAGCTTATACCAAATATGTTACTGATGGTCGTACCATCTTGATTGGTGATAGAGGTGAATGCCTTAATGACTCCATCATCGGTATTGTTGGTGGGAAGCTGATAGCAAAAGAACGAAGGATTTGCCCAATGGTTATTGACAAACCAAAGCAATCCTCGGCTGTCTATCATCATGCTTTGTAGTGTAGCTAAACTCTTATTCTTGACTCCGTAAGATTCATATTTCATAAGTTCAGGTTTAGATCGAGAAATCCATTCTTGATCTTTACTGTATTCTATTAATGAACTATTGGGAGCTTCGCTGTTTAATAACCATAGGTTTCCCGAAGCGTCATATTTAATACCTTGTACAAGTTCATATTCTGCATTATTCTGTAATCCTCCAACGATTTCTATAAGAGAATTGGTATGGTTGTAGTGTTTAACAAATTTTCCATCATAGAACTCATAAAGCCCATTTCTGCCTCCTGCAAAAACATGCTTGATGTCTAAAGGATCATAATCTATACATACGAGATCTTTATATCCCACACCTGTAATGTTGGATATATTGTCATCTTGATATATGTTCCAATTGTCTTTCCCTAAGATTTGAATGCAGGCATTCTTTTGTCCGCCCACATTTCCATTGCAAGTATATAATTGATTATTTGCGTATTTTAAAAAACCAAAGTAGTTGTATTTCGGGCCTCCTGGATTAAGGGTGCTTACGAGTTGTTTTAACTCACTTTTATCTTCTTGTGTTTTAGCAACATAATTTCCAACTTTCTTCCAGTTGTTCTTGTCTAATAAGTTGCTGGACAGGGATGCGCTATATTTTCCCTTTGCTGAACTGTAAGCATAAATGGTGTTTCCTTCAATTTCGCACCAGTTGACAGGGAAGCCGAGATTGTAGGTGTCTGTTATCTCGATATCAGTCATATTCAACTTCAAGATACCGAAACCATTACTCACATAGGCATATTTGCCATACATATAGATGTCGTTTATAGTTTTATCGCCTGTGGTTGATGCAGTGTAGTAATCGGAGAGATTGGTTACCTCAAAATTGCTGAAATTCATCAAGTCGATGTTGGAGTTGTTGTAGATGATAAGCAGGCGTTTGGCGGTCTTATTGTAAGCGATGCGTTGTATTTTACAATCATTCAGATAGTCTGCCTTGCTGAACGTCTGTATACTTTGGTCGTTTTGGTTGTATACATAGAGGTTGTTAGAGGCCTTAATAAAGAGGAGGTTTCCTGCTTGTTCTATCTCTTGTACATCATGATAGGCCAAGTAAGCTTTCCAGTCGCCGATGGCGGCAAATGTTGGGATAGTTGTGACCTGAAGCATCAGAAACGAAAGGAAAATCAATATTTTTTTATTCATATATCTAAATGTATATAATATAATAACTTATATATGTTAAACCACAAAACACTTGGTTTATTGCCTGTTAAACGTGATTTTATATGTAAACCAATCCATGGGAAAAGTCTGTTTAATAGTGGTTTTACAAATATCATTCGCGTAATTAGTTCAGAATAAGTGATGAGTTTAGAGTAGCCTTTTAGTTCTTTTCTAAATTGATACAATGTTCTGCATGCTTCTTCCGTTTTAAGAATGAAGCGATAGTTTGTTTCATATTCATCCAACAAGATAGGGTTGTTTATATGGGTAATGTGATATCCTTTTTGACAGATGGATTTACCAAATAAAACATCTTCATAACCATAGTATTTGAAGTTCTCGTCGAATGGGGTCCTTATCATAATATCTTTGAAAATAAGAAAATTGGTAGTACGAAACTCTTTATTTCCTATTTTTTGTCTATGCTTGTAGTTATGCTGTTTTTCGCATTTCTTTTCATATTTGTAACGTAGGTTATCTTTGAGTGTGATAGGGTTTCCGCCGATTTTAAGACCTCCGACTATTACATTTCCTTTTGAAAGCATATATTTTCTTATGAAATCAGAATTATCTAACTTTAAGTCACTGTCAATAAACAGCAGCCAGGGATATTTTGCTTCTTGAGCCAAAAAATTTCGGGTAGCTGCTCGTCCTGCATTTTCTTTTCTTTCAATATATCGACAATTATTCAGCTCGTTGATTTCGCGGTTCTTCTCAATGGTATTTTTGTCGGTAGAGCCATCATCGGCAACCAGAATCTCGTATTCTAAATCATTCGTGGACGACAATATTGATGCCTGAGCCTGTAAGTCTCTTACAAGCTCAAGGCATACATTGTTATATGTAGGAATCAATATCGATAGCGAGTTGATCATTTGATGTTTTTTTTGAGGTAATTACTACAGGGTGCTACCAGAAATTTCTTTGCTATCCATGATGTGAGGATGGTAAGGGTCAATGCTATTATTAACTTGTACTCCCAATAGGGGTTATCAATACCGAACATCCTTATGAAGATGCTTTGCACGATACGAAAGCAAAGGCTGTGACATATGAATATCTCAAAACTGATGCTACCCAACCATAATAATGCCTTATGATGGAATAGACGGGTGAGCCATCCCTTGCCCTGATCGGAAGCTACGATATAGAAAATGCTTACGACAGCTGGCAACCAATAAAGGGCAGCACAACGGAAGTTGGGATTTGTGTAGATGGAAAGGTAATACATCCCTGCCGACAAGAGGACGATGGCTACATCTGCTATATGTGCTTGCCATGTACTAAATTGGGTGGTGATGAGCGCATAAACTTGTTTCCCCTTTTCTGAACGATAGAATCGATAGAGTAAGATGCCCAAACAGAAGTCTATCATGCGAAAGGGGGGAGCTGCGTAAATATAGTCAGCCGATTTGTCTTCTTCTATTATCATTGTGAGGGCGATATATGCCATCATGTAGATAATAAAGATTACCAGTGGTAATGCTTTTTTTCTTTGCATCAACCATCGGTATAGATACTTGAAAAGGAAATAGTAGATAATCAGGTCGGATAGAAACCACGTAGGTCCATTGAGAGCTCCCATGAATTCATGGATAGGTACCCAGCACTGTAGTAAGAGCGTGTGGGCTACGGTCTGATACCAAGGACCGAGATGCCCTAACCGATAGTCCAAGGGTATCATGATGGCTATAACCAACAGGTGGAGCGGATAAAGTTTGAAGATGCGTGAAAGAAAGAATTTTTTATTGCTCACCTCTTCTTTCACTAATCTCTCACCATAGCTCAGTGATAATACGAATCCGCTGATGATGAAAAATATGGCCACAGCATATTCTCCTAAGTAGTCGTTGCAAGCTTGGGAGATGGGAAGTGTGGCATGCGATATCACTATCATTAAGATAAGAATAAATCGCAAGGAGTTGAGGGTTCTGATCATTTCTTGTTATCGTCTGTTGTATTTATTTCGCAGGGTGACCTTATTTCTTCTTCAAGTATTCTGCCAACTTGGCCACTGCGCGTGCTCTGTGGCTGATGCCGTTCTTGATTTCCTCGCCCAACTCAGCGAAGCTCTTGTCGTAGCCTTCGGGTACAAAGATAGGGTCGTAGCCGAAGCCTTCGGTGCCGTGTTTCTCGGTGGCAATGCTACCATTTACGATGCCTTCAAACTGGTGTACCTTCTTGATACTGGTGCAGCCGCAAGGACATACATCCTGTTTCTCGATGTAGCAGATGACGGTGCGGAAACGAGCCTGGCGATTCTCTTTACCTTCAAGCTCTCTGAGGAGTTTTGACATATTGGCTTCGCTGTCGTGGTCGGTACCTTCAGCATATCGGGCGCTGTGAACACCCGGAGCACCATCCAGCGCCTCTACTTCCAGTCCTGTGTCATCGGCAAAACAGCTGATGTGATAATGGTCGTAGATATATTGTGCTTTCTGCAAGGCATTTTCCTCTAAGGTGTTGCCTGTCTCAGGTATGTCCACGTCGCAGCCTATCTCCTTGAGCGATATTACCTCGTAGTTAGAACCCAATATGTCGCGTATCTCCTGGAGCTTATGCTGGTTGTTTGTTGCAAATACGATCTTCATTTCTATTAGTGCTTAATGTTTAGTATTTAATGTTTATTTGCTTAGCAGGTAGGCATAAACTCTAATCACCAAACTTTTCAATTACTTTATCTTTTGAATGTCTTTCTCTTTGATTTTCACTTTCATCTCATCGAAGCCTTCTCCATAGACGCCGATGACGGAACTCTGGCTTACAAAGGCATTGGGGTCTATGATCTTGACGATACGGAAGATGGTTACGCTCTCGTTCTTCTTGGCCAGAATACAGAGAACCTTCATCTCGTCGCCTGTGTACCATCCATGACCATCGAGAATAGTTACACCATGATCCATCTGTGTGCCGATGGCATTGGCTATCTCTTGATATTTCTTACTGAATATCATAAACTGCACACTCTCTCGTTTCGCGTTCATCACATAGTCGAGTACCAGATTCTCTATCACCATCGTACATAGACCGAACACTACTTTCCTGACGGCATCTATCGTCGTGAAGTCGGGCTTGGCATTGAAGACGAAGAATGAGCTGCCTACAATTACCAGGTCGACGAAGATGAGCACTCGTCCCAGTGAAATGTTGTGATACTTGTTGACGATGGCGGCTATGATATCGGTACCTCCGGTGCTTCCATTGTGCAGGAAGACGATGGCAAGCGATAGACCCGTGAAGCAGCAACCGATGATGAGCGACATGAAGTCCTGTCCTGGTCCTAATATCTGTATCAACTCGCCATGAGGACCCATCAGGTAGTCTTGTGCCAAAGCCAACAGTACCGAGAGCATGCCGATGGCGTAGATGGTTTTCACCATGAACTTAAGTCCCAATATCTTCAGCGCTGCTACCAACAGAATGGCATTGATAATAAAATAAGAAAGGTAGATGGGGATGCCTGTTCCGTAGAAGATAACGGCAGCGACACCGGTGACACCTCCTGTCACGATTTGGTAGGGCAACAGGAAGATAGTCCATCCGAATGTATACAACATGAGTCCAAGGGTTATGTAAAAATAATCCTTGAACTCATTCTTTATTTTTGGGTTGATTGCTATCTGCATATTATTTCTTCAATACGACGTTGACAATCTTTTTAGGTACGACGATAACCTTCAGTACGTTGAATCCTTCCAGATACTTCTGGCTCTTTTCGTCTGCCAATACCTGCTTCTGGATTTCCTCGTTAGGAGTATCCACAGGGAAAGTCATCTGGAAACGAGCCTTACCGTTGAAGGAAATGGTGAGCTGCATGTCGTTCTCCTTGAGGTACTGCTCATCAAACTTGGGCCATGCTGCATCGCATACGCTGCCCTGCTCGCCAAGAGCCTCCCACAACTCTTCTGCGATGTGTGGAGCGAATGGGGCGATGAGAATCACGAGGTCTTTCAGGAGTTCCTTGTTGCGGCACTTCTGCTGACCGAGTTCGTTCACGGCAATCATGAAGGCTGAGATAGAGGTATTGTAAGAGAACTTCTCGATATCCTCGCTTACCTTCTTGATGAGCTTGTGAACGCTCTTCAGGCTCTCTGGCTTCGCTGCCTCGTCGGCTGATGGAAGGAAGTTGTCGGTACGGTTCTCGTAGAACAGACCCCAGAACTTCTTCAGGAAGCGGTGGCAACCGTCGATACCGTTGGTATCCCAAGGCTTGCTGGCCTCTACAGGACCTAAGAACATTTCGTAGAGACGCAGGGTATCAGCACCATACTTCTCGACAATCATATCTGGATTTACCACGTTGAACATACTCTTCGACATCTTCTCGATGGTCCATCCACAGACGTACTTGCCATCCTCCAGAATGAACTCTGCGTTCTGATACTCAGGGCGCCAAGCCTTGAAAGCCTCGATATCCAAAACATCGTTGCTTACGATGTTTACATCTACGTGGATAGGAGTTACGTCGTAATCCTTCTTCAGGTTCAAACTTACGAACACAGGAGCCTTGTCGTGGTCATCGCTGTTGATGCGGTAAACGAAGTTAGAACGGCCCTGAATCATGCCCTGGTTCACCAGCTTCTGGAATGGCTCTTCCTTGCAGCTTACGCCGAGGTCGAAGAGGAACTTATTCCAGAAACGGGAGTAAATCAAGTGACCGGTAGCATGCTCGCAACCACCTACGTAGAGGTCTACGTTCTGCCAGTACTCATCGGCTTCCTTGCCCACGAGAGCTTGGTCGTTGTGAGGATCCATGTAGCGCAGGTAGTAAGCAGAAGAACCTGCGAAACCTGGCATGGTGTTGAGTTCCAGTGGGAATACGGTCTTGTTATCTACGAGACTCTTGTCAACCACCTCTTTCTTCTCAGCATCCCAAGCCCACTTCTTGGCTCTGCCCAATGGTGGCTCACCAGTCTCTGTTGGCTTGTAGGTCTCAATCTCTGGCAATTCGAGTGGCAGGCACTCCTCTGGAACCATCTGTGGCATTCCGTCCTTGTAATATACTGGGAATGGCTCACCCCAGTAGCGCTGACGTGAGAAGATGGCGTCGCGGAGACGATAGTTTACCTTTACTCTACCGATGCCCTTCTCAGTAACAAACTTCTTGGTGGCTGCGATAGCCTCCTTCACGGTGAGTCCGTTCAGAGAGAAACCGTCCATGCTGCTCTTGCCTGCTACAGGTGAGTTGGTTACGATACCTTCCTTGGCATCGAAGCTCTCCTCTGAAACATCAGCACCCTCGATAAGAGGAATGATAGGCAGGTTGAAGTGCTTGGCAAAGGCATAGTCACGGCTATCGTGAGCAGGTACTGCCATGATGGCACCTGTACCATATCCTGCCAATACATATTCTGAAATCCATACTGGGATTGCCTCGCCGGTGAATGGATTGATGGCATAACTTCCTGAGAATACACCGGTTACGCTGTGGTTAGCCATACGGTCCAACTCGGTACGTTTCTTCACGTAGTCGAGATACTTCTCCACCTCTTCCTTCTGCTCGGCAGTAGTTACCTGCTGAACATACTCGCTCTCTGGAGCCAGAACCATGAAGGTGACACCAAACATGGTATCGGCACGGGTAGTGAAGATGGTGAACTTCACGTCGCTGTCCTTTACAGAGAATACTACCTCTGTACCCTCAGAACGGCCAATCCAGTTCTTCTGAGTCTCCTTGATACTGTCGCTCCACTGGATGGTCTCCAAACCGTCGAGCAATCGCTGAGAGTAAGCAGATGTTCTCAAGCACCACTGCTGCATCTTCTTCTGGATGACAGGATAACCGCCACGCTCACTTACGCCGTTTACCACCTCATCGTTGGCAAGCACAGTACCCAAGCCTGGGCACCAGTTCACCATGGTCTCACCGAGGTAAGCGATGCGGTAGTTCATCAATATCTGCTGCTTCTTCACTTCGTCGAAGCTGTTCCACTCCTCGGCAGTGAAGTCGATCTGCTCGTTCTGAGCCACGTTCAAGTCAGCAGAACCCTTTTCCTCGAAGTGCTTGATGAGCTTTTCGATAGGCTGTGCCTTCTGGCAGCCGTTGCAGAAGAAAGAGTTGAACATCTTCTGGAAAGCCCACTGAGTCCAATGGTAATACTTAGGGTCGCAGGTACGAACCTCACGGCCCCAATCGAAGCAGAAGCCAATCTTGTCGAGCTGCTCACGATAGCGGTTGATGTTGGCTACGGTAGTAACCTCTGGGTGTTGACCGGTCTGGATGGCATACTGCTCGGCTGGCAAGCCGTATGCGTCGTAACCCATTGGGTCCAATACGTTGAATCCATTCAGACGCTTGTAGCGTGCATAGATATCGCTGGCGATATAACCAAGTGGGTGACCTACGTGCAGACCAGCTCCTGATGGATAGGGGAACATATTGAGCACATAGAATTTCTTTTTGTTTTCATCCTCGACAACCTTATAGGTCTTGTTCTCGACCCATTTCTGATGCCATTTCTTCTCGATCTCTCTGAAGTTGTATTCCATTGTTTCTTATCTTGTTTATTTTTGTTTCCTTTTTCTTTTGTTTCTGATGTTTTGCGAGGGCTGGCTCCTATATATTAAGGTATAGAAGCCGTTCAATTTGCAAAATTACATTTATTTTATCATACTACAAAATAAAAAGTGACTTTTTCTATTTCTTGAGTTTTTTCCGCCAAAGGCTATTTAGTTACTATATCAATGGGTTTTTCTTCTTAGGAAAACTCAATGTATTCAAGAACTTTTCTTATATGTTATCCTGAACTGAAATATTATTTGTATAATTACCTATAAAATATAGAGCTTTGGTATGGCTTTACAAGATAAAAGGCTTACCTTTGCAATCGGATTCTTTTTCGTGATGACACTCTAATGCCGACTTAGACACTCTGACACTCCAAAAGTGTCATTGTTTAATCAGCAAAGTGATATAGTCAATTTCTGTTCCGTTCCTCGAACCACCAAAGAGATACTTGACAGTATTGGAGTCTGCATACATTCCAAGAACCGAGAGGTTACATCACCTCCCTTGTCGCAGCAGGCTTTTTTCAAATGACCAACCCTGAAAATCCTACGGCAAGCAACCTGAAATACAAGAAAGCAACAACAAAATAGAAAATAAGAATGGACTCTTTATATCTTCTCCAGTTTGCATGTTTCATCTTCATGCTCATCAATGCTCTTGTCCTCGGCATCACCCACCTGCACATGAAGTGGGTCAACCGACGCTATGAGTGGTCACGCTGGCTGATACTTGCAGGTATGACGGGACTTGCTGTACAATATCTCTTGCAGATGCTCTTGGGCTTTCGTGCGAAAAGCGATGACTTGGGAGCTGTCTTCAACATTCTTGTCTATACCCCATGCATCATCACTATCGCCATGGGCATATACAACATTGAGGCAACTCATGCCAACCGCCGGAAGATGAAAATCGTCTGCGCTTGCATTTATGCCGCCATCATAGCTCTTTTCTGTATAGGCTACAGCAACTGCGGAAGCCCTAACATCGGCAACTGGCTCTATGCGATGCTCGTATTGTTTGGCGCAAACGTAGCGTATTGCATCTATATGATTATGATTGAGATGCGGAAACGCAAGAAGATGTTGGAGTTGAAGACTGGAAACGACATGCCCGAGCCAGTGTTTTCGCCCTGTTCTTCTCTACCCTTACCATGCCTTTCGCCATCCTCTCCACCACCTTATTATATATAATAGGTCCGTTGGCTCTGCTCTCTATCCTTTTCTTCAACCTGAGTTTCGTGGCTTTGGGCTATAATTACGTTCCTACCGAAGAACTCTTGGATAAGGAGGTTGAAGAATGTGCAGCCCAGAGATATGCCGAAACTAGTAATGGGGGGGGCATTTTCAGAAACCTCTTCTGAAGTTGAAGCATCGGTTAACAAGGCAGCAGAAGACGGCAATCCACCTTTAGAATCTGTTCTCACCGATGAGCGAAAAGCCATCATCGAAGAGAAACTGCAAAAGTGGTGCCTTGGCAATGGCTATAAAGACACCGCCGTCAATATGCTCACCCTGTCTGACAACATAGACATCACCAGGGCGGAGCTGACGCTATATTTCGACAAGTGTCTTGGTACCACCTTCAGAATATGGCTTGCCAACATCCGTTTCGAGGCAGCAAAGACGATGATGCGCCGGTTCCCAGAATATAGCAACGACATCATCTCAGCCGAGTGCGGCTTCTCCTCTCGCACCTATCTCTACAAGATCTTCAAAGAGAAAACCGGCAATACACCAACAGAATGGCGTACTGGGGTGTCTACTTCATAGGAAGTGGACATTTTACCTATATAAGCCTGTTTATCTAAGAGAAAATACCCAAAAAAGTGCTTATAACAGCCCAAAAGCCGTAAAAAAAACGACTTTTGGGCCGTTATAAGCACTTTTTTATTATCTTTGCATAAGAAAGGTTGCATCTCGGCAATTTGAAAACAAGTTTTCATTGCGCTCATTTGCATTATCTTTGCACGCAAAAAGAAATAAAATATGTTGATAGGAAGAGAACAAGAGCAAGAAATGCTGCATAAAGCTTACGAGTCAGATAGCTCACAGTTTGTTGCAGTGTATGGTAGAAGACGTGTGGGCAAGAATTGATAGAACGTGCAGACAATGTAGTGAATGTTTGCGAGATTAAGTTCTCGCAAGATAAATATGTCATCAGCCAGGACTATAGCCGAAATTTGGCACATAAGATAGAGCGTTTCTTGCAGACCACAAAGACCAGAAAGACCTTGCATCTCACAATGATAACAGTCAATGGTCTTGCCCATAATGAGTATTGGGGGATGGTGCAGAGCGAAGTGGTGGCAGATGACTTGTTTCATGAATAAAAAACCGGCAATACACCAACAGAATGGCGTACTGGGGTGTC
>UMGV01071972.1_pt1 | contig 36363 bp, 35 predicted proteins | sample 1965361 | NCBI WGS metagenome assembly UMGV01 (sample SAMEA4836081, study PRJEB28245) | human gut metagenome | biome: gut microbiome; material: fecal sample | place: Denmark | collected 2008
TATCTCGGTTTGACCTGTTCAGGTAAATCTTATCCGCAAGGTTTGTAGCCTTAGGATGAAGGCTTCAGATAGATTAAATGCCGTTTTAGATTGATTTCTGAAACGGCTTTTATTATTTTAGTTTGGTACTCGACATATGAATAGCAGCTTATTTTTTTACTTCTGTATCCTTTGAAGGTCTAAATATTGTGAGTACGACAAATAATATAAAAAGAAACAATAGCATTATGAGAAGATTATTTACAAGTCTGATGTTGACTTTAACAGCATTTATCGTTAATGCCCAAACTTCTGCCATCGCTCCACGCGATTATCAGCAGATGTTGAGGAAGGGAATCGATGTTGATTGGTGGGGAAGAAGTGAGAAAAATAAATATGGTGCCTATTCGGAGACAGCAGTGAAGAGATTTGTACAGCAAGGTATCAAGCATGTAAGATTCCGACTGCATCATTATCATTTTACGGATGAGGATTTCAAGAGGCTGTTTTCGCAGATAAATACTTGCATGCAGAATGAGCTGATTCCAATTATAGCCTTCTCCGCCAAACCATACAAGGAGAATCCGAATGCTGGGGAGCATGAGAAGGTTGTAAAGTGGTGGAAGATGATGGCTGAAAGATGCAAGGAACTCTCACCTATGGTTTCGTTTGATTTGATTGTGGAACCTTCGGATCAGGTGAAAAAAGATGTGGCGGAACTCAACTCTCTTTATAAGGATTGTGTTACGGCTATTCGCAAGACTAATCCTAAGCGAATTATCTTTATAGCACCTCCGCAACTGTCTCATCCAGAAGGTCTTAAATACTTGAAGATTCCTTCGTCGGGAAATGGCTATCTGATGGCTGAATGGCATTTCTTTGCAGCAGGTCCCAGCAAGTCAAACGACAAAAAACACTGGACTACAGGTAGGGCAGAGGAAAAGCAGAAGATAAAGAAAAGCATCAAGGTGGCAGTTGATTGGCAAAAGAAAACTGGTATTTACACCTGGGTTGGGGCTTGGATGCCTGGCGATTATAACAAAGACGAAAATTATAGTGTAAAGGAACAGACAGAATTTGGATCATTCATGACCCAGCAGCTTGAGAAATATGGAGTTCCTTTCGCCATTGTTGCCGATCATCATTTTTATGATTATAAGGCAGAACAATGGATTCCCAAATATAAAGATTTGTTGAATACAATATTTATGTGACACTTAAATGAGTCTTTTCGAAAAAGAGCAGCCTTAGGGTCGCTCTTTTTGTAATATGTAGAAGGACGTTGAAGGGTGGAGCGCGGCAGGTATGCCGAACTGGAGAAGCGGAACAGGGAACTGGAAGAATCTGTGCCCAAGGAGAAGAAACGGTTGCAGTCCCTGTTCACAAAACAACTCAAAGAGGCGGAAAGGGATTATCGTTATAACAGAAATAGGCTTTTTGTCAAAGTGCCCCTTCGGGAAATTCTTGTCATCAGCCTTATTCCATAGTCTTCATGTCTATCACATAACGTAACTTCACTTTCCCATCTAGCACGTTGCGGAATGCCTGCTTTATGGTGTCCGCATCCGCCTTGATTAGCTCCACTTCGGGATAGATGTTGTGACTGACGGAGTAGTCCAACGCCTCCTGCGTCTCCTTGATGCCGCCAATCTTCAGACCGTTCAGGTCGTAGGTTATGGGATGAATGTTCACCTTGTCCGGCTCGTTTTTAATGATTGCATCCCGATAAACCAATCCCCACGGGTTACTGTTGTGACTCTTGATGCTCTTGACATCCACTTCCTTGAAAACTGTTTTCATTCTCATCTTCTCTTGTGCTTTTAGTGTGCCGGACAGGACTATCACCATGAGCGAGAAGATGATTAATATTTTATTCATTTCTATTGTTCCTTAATTCTGCAACACTATTACAAATTGAACTTTTTAAGCATCTGAGCAACAAAAAGTTGCCTTCATAATTGTGAAATTCTATTGTTATTTAATCTTGTTATATTCTTCATCGCTCACAGCCTCCAGCCACTCGTTGGAGGTGTTTTCGCGTGGTATTTCAAAGGCGAGGTGGGCAAACCAGCTGTCTTTCGCAGCACCATGCCAATGCTTTACGTTGGCTGGAACATGGATGACTGTGCCTGGGAGAATTTCCTGTGCAGGCTTGCCTTCTTCCTGATACCAGCCACGTCCGGCTACACCTACCAGCATCTGTCCGCCGCCACGTGTAGCATGGTGCGTGTGCCAGTTGTTGCGGCAACCAGGCTCGAAGGTAACGTTGAAGAAAGGTATCTGGCTGTCGGATATTTGTGCCAGATAACTGTTGCCTTTGAAGTATTTGGCGTAAGCGGTGTTGGGTTCGCCAACAGGGAATATCATCTCGCGCTGGAAAGCAGCCTTGGCATCATCGCCTTTAACGTCCTCGCTCCATACCTCCTTTGCCAGATTGAAGGCAGCCCAAGCCTTTGGCCAACCGGCGTAGAAGGCGATGTGAGTAATAATCTCTGCCGCTTCCGTGTGGGTAATGCCATTGTTCTTTGCCGACTGCAAGTGGTATTTCAGCGAATTGTCGGTGATTCCTTGGCTGATAAGCGAAGTGATTGTTACTAAACTGCGGTCGCGCAATGAAAGCAGGTCATTGCGGCTCCATACTTCTCCGAAGAGGATGTCGTCGTTGAGGTGGGCGAACTCTGGGGCAAACTCACCCAGTTGGGTGCGCCCAGCTGTCTGTACTATTTTCTGTTGTGCCATTATGTTGAGTGAAATAGTCGTTAATATGATGAATGTTGCAATTTTTTTCATACTAATCAATAGTTGAGTATCTTCTTCGTTCATATTACTTTAAGTTCTTCTTCAGAAACTCTTCGATTTTATCCCAAGGAATCATTCCTTTTCCGCCACCATCGTATAGGTCGCAATGAGAGGCTTTAGGAACGATGAGGAGTTGTTTGTTCTCTGGCACGGGATTTGGCTTTCGTACGAAATCGTAGCCTTCCGCTTTCCCATCCATCATATATCTGAAGGCACTTTCTCCGAAGTAACGGGAATGTGCTTTCTCTCCATGCACAATGAGAACTGCCGAACGGATTTCGTTGATGTAATAGAGGAAACGGGTGTTGGTATAAGCCTGGCAGCCTGTGGTGCGCCAACCATCGTTCGAGTTGCCGGAACGCTTATGATAGCCGCGAGGCGTTTTGTAATAGGTATGATAGTCTTTTACAAACTGCTGAGCATTCTCTGGTAATGGGTCTATTACGCCTCCTGCCATAGTGAATGTCCTGTTCTTGAGGTCGGCTGTGCGAGCTTCTGACCATGCCTTTCGTGCCGAATATCGGCTTTCTGCGCTGTCATCCGCATCAAAGTACCCATTTCCGTTTACGCGACTCATGTCGTACATGGTTATTGCTGCAGTAGCCTTGATGCGAGGGTCTTGTGCTGCAGCATTCAGAGCGATTCCTCCCCAACCGCAAATACCAATGATGGCGATACGCCCTGCATCTACATCATCTCGCATACTGAGATAATCTACAGCAGCCAGAAAGTCTTCAGTATTGATGTCGGGAGAAGCCGTACGGCGAGGCTTGCCTGATGATTCGCCAGTAAACGAAGGGTCGAAAGCGATGGTGATGAATCCACGTTCTGCCAAGGTCTGTGCATAGAGACCTGAACATTGCTCCTTCACAGCTCCGAAAGGACCGCTCACGGCAATGGCTGGCAACTTCCCTTCTGCGTTCTTTGGAACATAGAGGTCGGCTGCATGAGTAAAGCCGTATTGGGTCTTGAATGTCACTTTCTCAAGATTTAGCTTTTTGCTTTTGGGAAATGTTTTGTCACAACCCTGCATTAGTTTTATCTCTTTACTTTGGCAAGCCATTGCCGTTAGCCCCACGAACATTGTGCAAATGTATAAAACCAATCTTTTCATATTAAACAATTTTGTTTGATAATTAAAAACTGGTGCAAAGATACGTGCTTTCTTTTAAAGGGCTAATACCTGGTTTTCTGAAGACATTACCGAAATACCGTTTCTAACTAATAATAAAAAAATAGTTATTCTATACGTGCTTCATTATATCTACGCAGTTTTGCGATACTCGCTTGGTGTCTTTCCCGTCTGCGCCTTGAAAAAGCGGACGAAGTGCTGGGGATACTCAAAGCCGAGGCGCTGGCTGATTTGCGTTATGTTGAGGGTTTCATCAACAAGTAGTTGGCGGGCAGCCGAAAGTAGTCGTTCGTTAATTATACTCTTAGCGGTTCTGCCTGTATCGGTCTTAACCAATTCGCCGAAATATTTAGTTGAATAGCAGCATTTGTCGGCAAAGTAGGCTACGGAAGGCAGACCTTCATGCTCCGCCTTCTGGGCAATGTATTCATCGAGCAGAGAGATGAACTTTTTTACCACTGAATGATTAATTTCCTCGCGTGTGATGAATTGACGGTCGTAGAAGCGTAGACAGTAGTTCAGCAACAACTCGATGTTTGAAACGATGAGTTCACGCGAATGTTTGTCTATAGGATGTTCGAGCTCCTGAGTAATCATTGTGAGCACATCACGGAAGATGTTTACCTCGGTAGCGGATAGGTGTAGGGCTTCGTTGCTTGTATAGTCGAAAAACTCATAGCGGGAGATGTTCTTCCCAAGCGAGGTGCGGTTGAGCAACTCAGGATGGAATGTCAAAACCGTATATTTGGCAAGTGGTACTTCTGGATTAGGTTCCACTTTAATCGATTGTCCTGGAGCAAACGAGGTTACGGTCATCTCGTCAAAATCATATTCTGTTCTGCCGTATGACAATTTGCAGCCCTTGTTTTCCTTTAGAAAGAGGGCATAAAGTCCGTAGTGATGCACAGCCTCCTGTATAGGAGATGTGTTCTCTACACGCACAACACTTACTAAGGGATGAAGCGTTTTCACCCCAATGTAGTCGTTGAACTCCTGTATGGTATTAAAGAATAATTTTTTCATAATCCTAAGCGTTAATATCTAAAATCCTTGGGGCAAAGATACGCATATTATCTATATTTCTTTATACCCGAAAAACGGAAATAATTACCTGTTGTGCAGAAACGCTAATTAGACTACTTACTATCCCATTACAACATCAAGTACCATCATCAGCACAAAGCCGATGGCAAAACCGATAGTGCTAAGGTTGCTATGCTGACCACTTGAGGCTTCAGGAATCAGCTCTTCTACTACCACATAGAACATGGCACCTGCAGCAAAGGCAAGCATGTAGGGAAGGGTGGGCATAAGATGTGTGGCCAGTAATATAACAGCTAAGGCACCTATTGGTTCTACAACTCCACTAAGTGAGCCAAGCATAAAGGATTTCCAACGGCTATTGCCAGCAGCACGCATAGGCATAGAGATGATGGCCCCTTCAGGTATGTTTTGTATGGCAATACCTAAAGATACAGAGATGGCTGCAGCTAACGAAATATGTGTAGCTCCATTCTCGGCTCCTGCAAACACAACGCCTACTGCCATTCCTTCAGGCAGATTGTGTATAGTTACGGCAAGGGCAAGCATAGCTGTTTTTGATAAGTGTGAGCGCAAGCCTTCTGGTTTGTCGGTTCCGATATGTAGATGTGGTGTAATTTCATCGATAAGTAGTAGGAAGCCTATTCCCAAAAGAAAGCCTACAGATGCTGGCACTACCGACCACGCTCCGCTATCAGCCTTCATCTCCATGGCAGGAATAAGCAACGACCACACGGAGGCTGCAACCATTACGCCTGATGCAAAACCCAATAGCGACTTTTGTAATCGTGCCGACATTTCATTTTTCATCATGAATACGAATGCTGAGCCAATCATCGTGCCTAATAGTGGCAATAGGAGACCGATCATCAATATTGTTGTTTCTTTCATCTTTTACTTTTATTTATAATGATACAAGATAATGCAAAGATACAATAATGTTATGACTGTAGCAATACCTAAAAATATGTTTTTTAAATGATTTCTCTTGCTAAATTTAAATCCCCACCATTAATTCATGTTGGAAAAATGATGGGGAATATTTTTCTATGTTACCTCAAATACGGAGAGTGCGTGTATATCAATCACATACTGGCATTCTTATCCAGCCATCACCCTTCTATCTCTTCATTCACGTAGTCAACGGCACGGTTTATATAATCGACAAAAGGTTTGGTGGTCTTGAACAGTTCTGCCACACGCTGGGCAAGATTATCCTCCAGCAAGAAACTGTCGTTCGTTTTGGCTGTCAAGCAATAGGCTTTCATTCGCATCCAGTCGGCATACGGTGCACTCGGGTCGTATTCTCTTGGCACACGCTTCAATGCACCTTCCATATCTGGAATAAACAAACCGTTGACCTTTCCTAATATGTTTGAACTGAATGTTTCCCAATCGTCACTAATATCTTCACGCAAAATCTTGACAGCCCTGTTGTCGTAGCAATAGTTGCCTGAAGCAAGCATGTGTACATGTGGATATTCCTGGATGTAGCCAGTTCCGATATGGAAATAATACCCTGCATGCATCGACTTCTTACCTCCTTTTGCCAGGAACACGCCGAAATGGGTTTTGTATGGCGACTTGTCCTTACTGAATCTTGTGTCGCGGTAAATGCGATAGGTACAGTCTTTGATTGTCAGCGGGGCGATGTCTTCATCAAAACGTCCGATTTCTGTAATGAGGCTTTCGCAGAATGTGTTCCATTTCTTTAAAACCTTTTGGTATTGGTCCTTGTTCGAGTTAAACCATTCACGATTGTTGTTATTCTCCAAATCGCGAAGGAAATTTAAGATTTCTTTCATGATGTATGATTTTTATATTATTCCATTCTGCCATTTATCCTTTGTACTTAAACACTTTAACCATATCCTTGTCGCCACCCACAAGCTGGCTGCATTTGTTTAACATTCCGGTGTCTGAGAAACCGCATTTCTCCATGACCTTTCCTGATGCAGGATTTCCAGTGAAATGATCTGCCCAGATGTTTTCTAAATGCTTTACTTGGATGCAGTAGTTGAGCATCAGTTTCAAGGCTTCGGTGCAGATTCCTCTGTTCCAGTAAGGTTTGCCTACCCAGTAGCCCACCTCACAGTCGTTTTCTCCGATAGGTATGTTGCTGGTTTCATGGGTGTAGTAGCCGATGCAGCCGATAGCCTCACCAGTCTCTTTCAACACAATTGCCCATGTTGTTTCATTATTGAAGAATGTCTGGATGATCTCCCGACTTTCCTCTACTGACTTATGTGCTGGCCATCCTGCACGAGGTCCTACGTCAGGGTCGGAGGCGTACTTGAAGAGTGCTTCTGCATCCGTTTCCTGCCAATGGCGGAGTAAAATTCTTTCTGTTTCCATCTGATTATTTCAATTATAATCTTCGGTCTTTATTTTATTATCAATTCATTCAGTTTATCTTCTCTGATAATCTTCGGCTGAGCCTTGCCAGCGAGAATGAGAATTTTCTTGCCGTTGCGATAAATGTGAAGCTGACGTGATCGAACAGCTATAGTCAATTCTTCGTCATCCTGCATGGCTTGCCATATAGGATAATATACTCCGTCTGGCTCAAACAACTTCTTCTGAAGATGTGAGCAGAGGCTTGTTGTATCAATAGTCATATCCATCTTTCCTGTATGATACTTATCGGTAATACATGTGCAGATATCTGTTTAATGCTCATTTACCTGTTGTTATAATTCTCTTATGATATGCTTGATGGCAGCAATTGGGTGATACACAATCATTCTCGGACCAGCCCAGCGCATTACTTTGCACATTCGTTCCTTCATCTGAGGGCGATAGCAGTGGATAGGACACTTCTTGCAAGTTGGCTTGGTCTCGCCAAACTTGCAGTGTTCCAGTCTTGCTGTAGCGTACTGTAGCAACTTTTGACACTTAGGACATAATTCCTTATTGCCTTCCTTCTTCCTGCAGTACAGACGTATCATCTGCTCTACGACTCGCTGCTCTTCCTTTATTCTGTTCATCCTATTTGTTGTTATTGTGGGTTCCAACAGTTGATGTCTCGTCAATTCGAAGTTGATGTTATTATCTTGTTGATTTTTATGCAAAATATGTAGCTGAATCTTGCATAATATTTATCCTATCATTCTAATAAGTTGCTTGTCTGTAGCATTCGGCAGTATCTCTTTCAGATGCTCTAATATTCTTTGGTAAGACTCATCGGGAGTTCGTTCACACTGGCAGGTTTTACGTCCATAGAGTTCTTCGGGAGTATTCAGCAATGACCATCCCCAGCCATATTCACGATTGTGTTTGTCGCGAGGGTAGATAAAATCCTCGGTTACGATGTAAGTCGCCATTTCCAGTCGGGTGAGATAACCATCAAATTTGCTTCTCATTCCATGACCCATGAAGCCGCATGCTGCCCGAAGTTCTCTTGTGATGAGACTGCCCGATGATTGAAGCGTGCTGAGAATGGCTCCTTCTATCGAATCTTCATCAGGACAAGGGTATTTGCTTCGTCTGTAATTGCAGAAGTCTGCCCACCATTCTTGACTGATAAATCCTGCTTTCTTGTTGAAAAACTTTCCGTACATACAGGGCATTTCCTGCACTATCTCGCCCTTCCATTTCCATAGCGGCCAGTCCCAACCGCCTTCAGGAAATGTAACATAACGGCAGTCTTCTTCTACGATGTCTTCGGCAGAAAACCCTTCAATGCCACTATCGAGAAGAGGTAGGAAGCCTATCTTCTGTATTAGTTCCATCATGCCCGTTGCTGAGTATATTTCTGGAAATCTGTTCATGTGTTTTTCCAACCTTTTTTATTTTAGAGAATAATGTGCAAATACGTTATCGTTGCAATGGGTCATTCGAATCCATGCTTCGATACTACCTAAAATCCCAACTCTACATCTTTTCCAAAAGGGGCGAGTGAAAGCCCTGCCATCTTGAAATGTTGTTTTCCCCAAGGAATTCCTATAACCGTGATGCATAAAAGCAATCCAAAGAATATATGCATGATCCATGCCCATAAACCTCCGAAAATAAGCCACAGCAGATTTAATGGTATGCGAATAATACCCATCGGGCTATTCGTATTTCTGACCGTTGAGCCAAAAGGCCATAGGCAGAGAAAGCCTATCTTGAATGTCTGCAAAGCAATAGGTATACCAATAATAGTACATGCTAAAGCCAAACTGCCTGTGAAATAGCCAATGGCTGCTTCCAGACCTCCAAAAATCCACCAAATAATGTTACCAAGTATCTTCATCTTTTTTTCTCCTTTATTTTTATGAATAAGAATGCACCTTCAAGTTGCATGCACACAACAGCATACTTATAGAATGAATTATGCTGTTTGTTTAAATGTAAAGTTCATTTGCCTTACGTTCTTTACACGATTTTTTTAGCATCGTCTTGATGGCGAGGTGCATGACGGTACCTATCTTTCTAGCAGCTTTTGGGCACACAGAGATACACTTCATGCATGAAATACATTTCGCCTTGTCTGTCTTCTGAGTATCGTTAAATGTGATAGCACCTACAGGACAGGCCTTTGCACATGCGCCACAGTTGTTACACAATTTTCCTGATGTTGGAAAGGGTCCTCCAATAGGCTGCTTGTAAGGAAAATTGCCAGAGACTGCAAGTTTCGGGTTGATATGATTAAGTTTGATGGCCTCAGCAATTTTTTCACCAAATGACATCAGCTGAGCGTTATCCTCAGCATCGGGTCTTCCAGCACCATAATCTCTTACGATACTATGTTCTGCTACAGCAGCAATAGCTGCCACAACACAATAGCCTGCATTGTTTGCTATGTCGCGCAATTCAAGCAAGGCATCGTCATAGGCTCTGTTACCATAAACAGCAATCACCACACACTTCGCCCCGTTGCCCTTTATTTTTCCTATTCTATCAACAGCAAGAGTTGGTACGCGCCCTGCAAACACGGGGGCTGCGATAATGGCAATGTCGTCTGGTTCAATTGTTGATGACGCAATTTTTAGTTCTGAAACACACAATTCAATGTGTTCTATATCATCTACGCCAATGCCCTTGCATACGGCTTCTGTCACCTTCTTTGTTCCACCTGTCGGAGAAAAAGTAATTTGTTTAATTTTCATATATTGATAATTGTATGTTTCGTTCTATATAGTATCGTCTTGTATCACCCTTTGATAGCCTTTTATAGGCCATACTAATAATAGCATATAGCTTAACGGTTTCAAGTAGGCATAGAAAACTGTAACAATGCGTTTGGGTTTAGCTCAGTACTTGCTTGAGATTACTGCAGTACTTGCTTGAGATTACCGCAGTACTTGCTTGAGATTACTGCAGTACTTGGCCCAAGTACTGTGAGCTTAGTCGTACCAATTAATATTTTCTTCGTAACTATCGAATTGCATCTCTTCGGTTACTCCTACTTTTTCAAGCGTTTTCAGTATGAAGGCTTGTTCTGAGGGCGGAAGAGCGCGAGTTCCACGTCGACGTTCAAAGTATGGATTACGGCTCCAATAGTTTATGCATATCGACATAAACTGTCTGTATTGGTTAGGGAACATACGCTTTTGAAAATTGGTAAAACCACGAGCGTATCTTACGGGTTGGTTGTTTCGATAGTAGGTGCAAGCTTCGTTCTTACTGCAGCGGTTCGGGTTAATCAGTTGCAGATACTCTTCTTGTTCCATCAGTGTGGGGTATGCTATCTGATGCAAGCATGTGGAGGCCAAAGGGCAGTCAACATGTTCACATACAGGGTAGCTGTCGGGCAGCGGTGTATATTCTTTCTTCGTCATAATAGCTTATCGGTTTTTATTTATAAAATACTTTTTTTGTTGGTATCGTTTCAAAAACTAACGCAATGCAAATTTAAGCTTTTTCTTTTAAATACACGTGGATTGAAGCATATATGTTTACAAATATTCTTCCCCATTGATAGAACAAAAAAGGATGGCAGGTCAACCCTTCCAGCCTTTATCATACAATAATAGTATTGTGATTCTGCAAATTATATTTCTCATGTTAAACTTAAAACTAGTGTTTATCTTGTTTTGCAATATAACGTCAATAATAGTAGAAAAAAGGAAATAATCGTCTATTTATCACATTTTTTTAGTAGTTTTGTATGGAATGATTTTATTTGGGTGAAGATAAGAAAATGGTTATTCTCATACATTATTAAATAGATGTAACTAACGGGACAATGTATTAAAACATTATGATTATGAGCAAGAATAGAACAGAAAAACCAAATATTGCTTCGGGAAAAATTGATGTCCTTGAAAAAGATGAAATTTTTGTCTTTGGCAGCAACCTTGCTGGTAGGCATCTTGGTGGCGCAGCAAAAGCGGCACACAACCGATTTGGAGCTCAATGGGGCGTGGGTGTAGGATTGACAGGCCAAACCTATGCCATACCTACTATGCAAGGAGGTGTGGAAACGATAAAACCATATGTTGACGACTTTATAAAATATGCAATAGAACACCCGAAGATGATGTTTCTGGTTACTCGCATAGGTTGTGGTATTGCAGGTTTCAGAGATGAAGAGATAGCCCCGCTTTTTAAGAGGGCGGCAGCTGTTGATAATATATATCTTCCGAAGGAGTTTTATGAAATAATAGTTGCCCCTTATCTTGAACACTGCTTTTATTAAGGAAAGGATGTTCCTAAGGATTGTGGTGCTCTTGTTGGTCATCAATATGAAGAATATTGGGTAAAATTTCATCTTAATGATGATGACTGTTTATTGTACGACACGCTGTATTATATAAAAAAGGGGCTGGGCGATTTGTGTGCCAATGATGGTGTGCCCATCTCGATGAAGGCGCTTCTTTACAATCGTTTCTGCTATTGGGGATGGTGCGATACCCCAGATTCGTTTCGCAGTTGGTATGAAGCCATAGACTATACCAATGTGACAAGAAAAAGCGATATTAAGAAGAAACCTTGCAATATGTATCGTCCTATACTGTTTGGGGCTGTTTTGGGTGATATTACTGGAAGCATCTATGAGTTTGATCCTCACAAATCAACCAATGTTGACCTTAAAGACGAAAGGATGGACTATACCGATGATACCATCATGACTATTGCTGTGGCTGACTGGTTAATAAATGATAAGTTGCATACCAAAAAGGGTCTTGTTGCTTGTATGCAGAAATGGGGACGCAGATATCCGCATCCAATGGGTGCCTAGGCAATATGTTCTCAAAATGGTTAGATACTGGCAATCCCAAACCATATAATTCATGGGGCAATGGGTCGGCAATGCGTGTTTCGGCCGTAGGTTTTGCTTTCGATACATTGGAAGAGACCATGAAAGTAGCAAAGAAATGTGCCGAGGTAACACATAATCATCCTGAAGGAATCAAGGGAGCACAGGCTACAGCCGCTGCTATTTTTATGGCTAGGACAGGTTGCACTAAGGATGAAATACGTAGCTTTATCAGCGAAACATTCGGCTATAACCTTGACAGAAATTGTGATGACATACGTCCTACATACGTGTTTGATGGCAGTTGCCAAGGCACGGTACCAGAATCGATAATTGCCTTTCTCGACAGCAAAGATTATGAAGATGCTTTGCGCCTGTGCATCTCGTTAGGAGGAGATGCCGATACCATGGGAGCCATAACTGGAGCCATTGCTGGGGCCTATTATAACAAAATGCCATTTACTCTGTATGAGTTTGGCGTAAAGAAGTTGCCTGAGGATATCCTGCTTGTCATGAGAGATTTTAATAGTAAATACGAAGCACAGGTGTCGCATGCTTGGCAAAATGCAGAGCTTAATGTTGAGGAACTTGTAAGGAAAGTAAAATCGGGTAAAATATTTATTTAACGTGTGTTCGATGCATTAGAATAACGTTAATTGTCTATCTATTGTCCTTTGAACAGCAATTGTTGATTTCTTAGGAAAGAAACAATATGCACCAAAGCTCCAAGGAGGTTGACAATGAAGTTATCGAAAGAACTGTGTTTTGAATGTTCCACCTAGGCTATATTCTTAAGTTCGTTGTTATGCCAGTACATTTCCCCAAAGCACCTCCTTTATAAAGATTGCAAGTGGAATAGAAATGTTCTTCTTAAGTTCAACAAAACGATTATACGACACTACATTTGGAAATAAATGTCAAAGATGCGCACATACATATATTTTCGCTAATCATCAAATTTTCAGTCTCTTATTTTCGTTGAACTCACGTTAAAACACGTATTTTTTGAGTGACGACGTCAGGGAAAATGTTGGTTTTAGTAAATTACAAATGAAATGTGTTAAGACTTAAAAAGCCACCTAAGTAGGTGGCTTGTATGCAGTTATAAAAATGTTCGTTTTAGGGATGTCCAGATGCTACTTTCCCACGCAAAAGTGTTTAAAGATGTTTCCTAACACCTCGTTGGTTTGTATCTCTCCACCAGTTATTTGTGCCAAATGGTATAAGCAACTTCGCAGATCTTGGCTAACAAGGTCGGTGGGAAGATCGGTGTGTAAGCCTTCGAGCACACGATTGATGTCATCGTTTGCTGATTGCAATGCCTTTAGGTGGCGAATGTTGCTTACAATGGCGTTTCCTGCCATGATGTCGGCGTCGGGCAGAAGGAGGCTTAGCTGTGTCTTCAGCTGCTCAATGCCTTGCTTTGTTTTTGCCGAAAGGTTTATTTGTGTAGCGTTTTCGGGTAGCGGGGTAATGGTGGTGGGGGTAGCCTTGTCACACTTATTGATAATTACCAATAAGTGTTTATCTTGGCATAGTGGTAACACCTTGTTTGATAGTGCTTGGTATTGCTCGTTTGCACATGTGGCATCGAGCATGAGCAATATGATTTCAGCCTGTTTGATTTTTGCCAAACTACGTTCTATACCAATGCTTTCAATGGTGTCGGTAGTGTCGCGTATACCAGCTGTGTCGATGAAGCGGAATATCTTGCCATCAATGTTCACGGTGTCTTCAATCACGTCGCGTGTGGTACCGTGAATGTCGCTTACAATAGCACGCTCTTCGCCCACCAAAAGGTTGAGGAGTGTTGATTTGCCTGCATTAGTCTCTCCAATGATGACGGTAGGTATGCCGTTCTTAATGGCGTTGCCTATGCGAAACGACTGTATAAGGCGTTGTACCGTGTGTTGTATTTTTTGTGCCACATCGACGAGTTGTGTGCGGTCAGCAAACTCAAGTTCTTCGTGGTCGGAGAAGTCGAGCTCAAGTTCGATTAATGAGGTGAGGTGTAAGAGCTTATCGCGTAGATCAGACAGTTCTGTAGAAAAGGCTCCGCGCATTTGATTCATCGCCATGCGGTGCGATGCTGCAGAGTGTGAGGCAATAAGATCGGCAACGGCTTCGGCCTGTGAAAGGTCCATCTTCCCGTTTAAAAAGGCGCGTTGGGTGTATTCGCCAGGTTCGGCGGGGCGGCAACCATTGGCCACTAACAATTGCATAACCTGTTGAAGAATGTAGGTTGATGCGTGGCATGATATTTCAACTGATTGCTCGCCAGTATATGAATGGGGTGCATGAAAAATACTTACCAGCACTTGGTCGATTATGTCGCCCTGTGCTGTAACAATGTTTCCAAATGCAAGTGTATAAGGTTTGCGTTGGGCCAAGGTTTTACCATTTGCGCCGATGGGCATGAAGATGCGGTCGGTGATGGCGATAGCCTGCTCGCCAGAAACACGAATAATGCCGATGGCACCACCTGGAGCGGTAGCCACGGCACATATCGTATCTTTTGAAAGAATATTCATTTACAGTGTTCTTGTTTATTGCTGATATTGTTTGCTTTATATGCGATGCAATACCAGTTTTATTAAATCGTCAATATGGTTCTTGTAACCTGTATCGGCTTTGCCAGCCCTACGGTTTGCGATGACCATGCATGCTGTGGTGGCGTGGTGTCCCATCAGTTTTGCTAAACCAGCCAGAGCCGAACTTTCCATCTCGAAGTTGGTGATGCGATGGCCTTGATACTCGAAGTTTTCAATCTTTTCGTTCTGCTTGGGGTCGGTCAATGGTATGCGCAATTGTCTGCCTTGCGGTCCGAAGAAGCCGCCACAGGCCACGGTTACACCTCTTACCATGTCGTCTTTTGCAATGCGTTCTACCATCTCTTCATCGGCATGAATAACGTAGGGCGCAGGCATACACATATTGCCACTCCAGCCTAAATGATTTAACAGCGCACGCTCGAAAGGAAGGTCGCATACGGCATTACGGCCTGCGTAGAAGTTGAGCAAGCCATCGAAGCCCACTGATATTTCTGAGCATATGAAGGTGCCTTCTGGTGTGAAGGGCTGCAGTCCGCCACAGGTACCTATGCGTACGATCTCAAGATGACGTAGCGTTTCTTTCTCCATACGAGTTTTGAAATCGATGTTTGCTAATGCATCTATTTCGTTCATCACGATATCTATGTTGTCGCATCCGATACCAGTTGAGATTACGGTTATGCGTTTACCCTCGAAGGTTCCTGTTACGGTGTGGAATTCGCGGCTTTCAACGTCGTATTCTATTTCTTCAAAATGTGAAGCTACTAACTTTACGCGTCCTGGGTCGCCAACCAATATGATTTTGTCGGCTAAGTGTTCGGGTGTTACATGTAGGTGGAAGATACTTCCGTCGGCATTTATAATTAGTTCCGACTCGGCGAAATACTTGTTCATAGGTTGTTCTTTTTTAGTTTAATGATTTTTTTTATTTGCTGGTGCTATTTTCAGCTTTACGTATCTGTGTTTCGATATTTACGATATCCTTTATGGTTTGCTGCAAATTTTCTTCAGCTGTGGTGATACGTTGTGTCAATGTTTGTTTGCCATTGGCATCGGCGTTGTGATATTGCACACGCAGAGTGTCGAGAGCTGTTTCTAACTCGGCTCTGAGCTTTATGAGCACTTGCCATTGTGGATATAGTTTCTGGCCTGCAGCAGTTACAAAGTCGTTTGCTGATTGACATGTCTTGTGATCGTTTACAAAGAATGGCATAGCAGTAATTGCAGCGTTGGGCTTTGTGCCTTTCTCACGTAACGCATTGAGCTGAGTAAGAGCTGCATTGCGTTTTTCAAGGTTGGGCCAAGTGGCGCTTATGCTTGAGAGCTTTGCTAAGTTTTGCATTTCTTCTTCGTCGTATGCTTCTATCTGATAGTTGACACGTGTGCCCGATGTTTTGATAGTGTATACACACGCTTTGCCTTCAGGTTGATTGCGAGTGGTAGCAAACCATGCAAAATTATGTATGTCGTCAATACAGAAGAGATAATCGTCAGAGAAGGAGTTGTAGGGTAGACCTACATTTTCGGCTTCAAGGAAGGTGCCTTCGTCTGAATCGAAACGGGTGACGTAAATGTCGTATCCGCCCAATCCTTCTTCGCTTTTAGCAGCGAAATAAAGGGTCTCGCCGTCAGAGGTCATAAACGGATAGTTGATATGTTTATACTGTGTGCCAATGCCCTTTACCTGCTGTGGCCCGCCCCATTTGTTATTTAGTTTTTCGCGCATCATCATGTGCGAATTGCCCAAGGTGTCGTTTGCAGCATAATAGCATTTATTCTCGAAGCCGTTGACGTAAAGATAGACGCCAGGAAGAGATTGATCGTTGAAATAGGCGTTGTAAGCTATCGTCTTTCCTAAATCATTGGACTGTGGGATGGCGGTAAGTGTAGCGGTTTTGTCAACCACGATGCTATCAATGACAAACAACTTTTGTGTGTTGTCAATCATCTCATCAAATAGCTGCATCTGTGCTGCTGAAACATCCGGTAATGCGTTTTTTGCAGCCTTGGCTGTTTTACTGGTTTTGGGCGCTGTGCGCACTTTATTTTTTCTCTGTGCTGAAGCGGTTAGTGTACAGCAGAGTAAAATGGCGGTAATAAATGAATATCTTGTCATATTGTTTTAATTGCTATATTTTGCAAAGATAGTGCAAATCGAGCGCAAAAGTTCAAGCTTGCTTGAATATTTTGCTGAGATGCAGCCTGTCTTATGCAAAGATAGTGCAAATCGGACACACTACAAAACAATTCGATTTGTTTTTATTGACTAGATGGTATCAATGTTCTCATAAATAACAAAAAATCCCCAAAGAGCAGTGCGTGGTGACATTGTCTTTGGGGGAATATAAAATAAAAGGTGAGAGGCATGAGAAGCCTTGTCACAGCAAATTAATTTTTGAAACTGTGGATAGGGGCGGGGATGCGTCCTGCACGATTTACAAATTCGTGGCAACTAAAGTTGTTAACTGGCATGATGGGTGCATGGCCTAACAGACCGCCAAAATCGACATGATCACCCACCTTCATTCCATAGGCAGGAATGAGACGTACAGCTGTAGTTTTTTGGTTTACCATACCAATGGCTGCCTCGTCGGCAATAATACCGGCAATGATGTCGGCCGAGGTGTCGCCTGGAACGGCAATCATGTCAAGACCAACAGAACAAACACATGTCATAGCTTCGAGCTTCTCGATGGTAAGGGCGCCAGCCTCAACAGCGTCAATCATGCCTTGATCTTCGCTTACAGGGATAAATGCACCACTTAATCCGCCTACTGATGATGAAGCCATAATGCCGCCCTTCTTTACTTGATCGTTTAGCAAGGCAAGTGCAGCTGTTGTTCCTGGTGCGCCTGGGTGCTCGAGACCAATCTCTTTTAGAATGTCGGCAACGCTATCACCAATGGCGGGGGTGGGGGCCAACGAAAGGTCGATAATGCCGAAGGGTACATTCAATCGGCGTGAAGCCTCTTTTGCAACAAGCTGTCCTACGCGCGTAATCTTGAAGGCAGTGCGTTTAATGGTTTCACACAATACTTCAAAACTCTCGCCATGAATATTCTGCAAAGCATGCTTTACTACGCCGGGACCACTTACGCCAACGCTTACTACGGCATCAGCCTCAGTTACGCCATGGAATGCTCCTGCCATGAAGGGATTGTCGTCGGGGGCATTGCACAGCACCACCAATTTGGCACAGCCTATTGAGGCCTTGTCTTTTGTAGCTTCGGCGGTTTCTTTCACTATTTGCCCCATTAAGCGAACGGCATCCATGTTGATGCCTGTCTTTGTAGAACCAATATTTACCGAACTACAAATGAAATCGGTTTCGGCCATTGCCTGTGGTATTGATTTGATGAGCAGTTCATCGCTATGTGTCATGCCCTTAGAAACCACAGCCGAATAGCCTCCCAAAAAGTTTACACCCACAGCCTTTGCAGCTTTATCAAGGCAATGAGCTATCGTTACATAGTCGGCAGGAGTTTTGCATGCTTTACCGCCTACTAAAGCAATGGGGGTGATAGCGATTCGCTTGTTAACGATGGGTATACCATATTCGTGCGAAATTTCTTCGCCCGTGGTTACCAAATCTTTTGCTAATGTCGTGATTTTATTATAAATGTTTGAACAGAGAACATCGAGGTTGCTGTCAACACAATCAAGCAATGAGATACCCATCGTGATCGTGCGCACATCAAGATTTTCCTGTTCAATCATCTTATTGGTTTCGATGACTTCCGATATATTAATCATTGTCGTTGCTGTTTAAGAGTTTTACGAAAAAGAATTAAATGCGGTGCATCATGTTGAAAATCTCTTCACGCTGGCATTTCACTTGCACACCAATCTCTTTTCCTAATGCTTCTAAGTCGGCTGATAACTGGTCAAACGAGTCGATGTGTGTAGTGTCAACAATCATCATCATGTTAAAATATTCCTGCACGATGGTTTGTGAGATGTCTAACACATTGATTTGCTTACTTGCCAAATAAGAGCACACTTTTGCAATAATGCCTACTACGTCTTTACCTACGACGGTGATAATGGTCTTGTTCATAAATGAAATGTTATGATATGTGTGTTAGAATAGTGAATAAAAGAAGAAGGTGTCAAACAGAAGGCAATGGCTTTCTAAGGCCAATAGCCCTCTGTCTAGACACATTCACTATACAGAATATCTGTGTTTTTGTTGAGGTGTGGTGATAAAATCAATCATTAGCCACAGCAGAACAGCACGATGAGCTGTGCTGTAAAGATGCGCAAGAACATGCTCAACGGATATACAGTAGAATAGCCGATGGCAGGAGCCTCGCGTGAGCAGATTGAGTTTGCATATGCTAATGCTGGTGGATCGGTACATGTACCAGCAATCATACCCATGATGGTGAAATAGTTGAATTTATACTTCAAACGAGCAACAACACCTATAATCAAGATAGGGATGATGGTGATGAGGAAGCCTGTAAATACATACATCAAGCCATCGCCCTGTACTACGGTTTCCCAGAAGTGAGCACCTGCCTTAACACCTACACTTGCTAAGAAGAGCACTAGACCTATCTCGCGTAACATCATATTGGCTGAGGTCGTAGTATAAGTATTCAGCTTCATGCGGTGTCCGAAACGACCAATAAGAATGGCGATGATAAGCGGACCACCCGCAATACCTAACTTCATAGGAACAGGCATGCCTGGTATAGCGAAAGGTATGCTTCCGAAGATAATACCAATGATAATACCAATAAAGATGGTGGCGATGTTTGGCGTGTCAAGACGCTTTACTGAGTTACCCATCACTTCTGATATACGGTTTACATTGTCTTCAGGACCTACAACGAGAATTTTATCGCCTACCTGGAAACGGTAGTTGCGTGAGGCGAATACATCCATGCCTTGACGTGAAATACGGGTTACAGTAACGCCGTAAACACTTGAGAAGTGCATCTTACCAAGCGTTTTACCATTCATTGATGAATTGGTAATCACAATGCGTCGAGATACTAGTGGCTGGGTGCTTTCGTCCTCTTTCCACGGTGTGTCAATTTCTGGACCGATGAAAGCCTGAATGGCTTCGGCATCGGCTTCGGCACAAACTACGAGTACCTCGTCGCCCATCTCGAATTTGTCTTTGCTATTAGGTATTGTGAACTTACCTTCGTGCAAAAGACGTGAGAACACAACGTCGCGGTTCAAGAATTCGTTAATCTGTGCAACAGTACGACCTGCCAAATAGGTGTTGTTAACCTTGAGGTGCATCTGATGGGGTTTTGCTTGAGGGTTCTCAGCCTCTTCCTCTTTCAACACTTCCTCTTCTTCTTCAAGTTTGGTGCGTGTGATAAAACGTACAGCAATGGTAGCACCGATAATGCCGAGCACACCTAATGGATATGCACAAGCATAGCCAGAAGCAATCTGTGGCATGGTGCCATCGGCTGCTTTCCATACCGATTCAAGGGCCTCATTGGCAGCACCCAAGCCAGGGGTATTGGTAACGGCTCCGTACAATGTACCTACCATCATGGGAAGGTTGGTCTTGTCGTTAGTATCGAAGAACAGATAGTAGCATGCAAACATCACGGCCACGTTTAACAAAACTGTGGTGGTTGAAAGCATGTTAAGCGTTACGCCACCCTTTTTGAAACTTTCAAAGAAGCCTGGGCCAACTTGTAAACCGATACAAAATACGAACAGGATAAGTCCGAAGTCTTGTATAAAACTTAAGATTTCTACAGGGGCTGTAAAGCGAATATGACCAGCCACAATGCCTGCAAACAGAACGAAGGTAACGCCCAACGAAATGCCGCCAAACTTTATTTTACCAAGCAAGATACCTACGGAAATCACCACGGCATAAAGCAAGGCAATGTGAGCGACAGAGTCGGTCGTTGTAAATAAATTAATAATCCAATCCATGGGTAAAGATTAATATGTGAATAAATGATATGTTGATAGTTAAATTTTTAATAGGTATAGAGGCATGCTACATGCTTCTATACCTTTTATATTAATAACTACGAGCAATAATTACACGATGTTTAGCAGGTTTTCCTGATACCATATCGGTGCCAGGCGTCTGCTCAAACATGAATGGCACGCAACGAATGGTGGCCTGAGTTTCTTCTTTAATTTTTGCCTCTGTTTCAGCAGTGCCGTCCCAGTGGCAGAGGAAGAAACCGCCATCTTTAATGCGTTCTTTAAACTCGTCATAGTTGTCACATTCATAGATGTGCTCGTCACGATATTTACGAGCCTTCTCGAAAATATTAGCTTGAATATCGTCGAGTAACTTCTCTACGTGTTCAGCAATACCTTCTAATGGCAATGTCTCTTTTTCAAGCGTATCACGACGCATTAATTCCACGGTACCGTTCTCAAGATCGCGGCCACCCATGACAAGGCGTACAGGAACACCCTTGAGCTCGTAATCGGCAAACTTAAATCCAGGACGCTTATTGTCCGCATCGTCATATTTTACGCTGATACCAGCCTTACGCAATTTTTCAATGACAGGCTGCATTGCGTCAGTGATAGCGCTCAATTGTTCGTCATTCTTTGAAATAGGAATGATTACCACCTGGATAGGAGCCAACTTTGGAGGTAATACAAGACCGTTATCGTCAGAGTGAGTCATGATGAGGGCACCAATCAGACGGGTAGAAACGCCCCATGATGTAGCCCAAACATACTCAGGCTTGTTTTCTTTATTAAGATAAGTTACACCAAAGGCCTTTGCAAAATTCTGGCCCAAGAAATGGCTGGTGCCACTTTGTAGTGCTTTTCCGTCTTGCATCATTGCCTCTATTGTGTAGGTATCGAGAGCTCCTGCAAAACGCTCGGTTGCGCTTTTAACGCCCTGAACTACGGGCACAGCCATGAACTTTTCAGCAAAGTCGGCATAAACATGCAACATCTTCTGTGCTTCCTTCTCAGCTTCTTCTTTGGTAGCATGAGCAGTATGACCTTCCTGCCAAAGGAATTCGGATGTGCGCAAGAAAGGACGGGTGCGCATCTCCCAACGCATCACATTACACCACTGGTTGCAAAGCAATGGCAGGTCACGCCATGAATGTATCCAGTTTTTATAAGTGTTCCAAATAATTGTTTCGGAGGTTGGACGAATAATAAGCTCTTCATCCAGCTTTGCTGTGGGGTCAACCTCAACACCACTCTTGTCTTCTTTAGCGCGCAGACGGTAATGAGTTACTACGGCACATTCTTTTGCAAAGCCTTCAACATGTTCAGCTTCACGACTCAAGAATGACTTGGGGATAAGCATTGGGAAATAAGCGTTCTGTACACCCGTTTCCTTAAACATGCGGTCGAGCTCATGTTGCATCTTCTCCCAAATTGCGTAGCCGTAGGGTTTGATAATCATACAACCTCTTACTGCCGACTGCTCAGCTAAATCGGCTTTTACTACCAAATCGTTATACCACTGACTGTAATTGTCAGCACGTTTGGTCAAATCTTTAAGTTCTTTTGCCATTTGATGTATATGTTTTCTTTCTTTCTTTGTTCTTATTATTCAGATGTATTATGTATTTAAACTATAACTACAACATATGGATAAATTATTTGCAAATTTACAAAAAAATGTTGGATTGCTTACAAGATTATAAAAAAACAATTAACTTTGCAATACAAATTACCTTCGTTGAGAAGAGATTTTGCTGATTTGGTAATTGTATATTGCAGAAATAACATTTACCAGATTAATAATAACAGAATTGTATTAGGAATTTTCGTTTAATTTAAATTGGTTTGAAATTATGAAAAAAATGAAATTGGTCACATTGGCTATGTGTCTACTAGCTATTTTTAGCTGTAGCACAAAACAGGGCACAGGAGCCCTTATTGGAACTGGTGGTGGCGCTGTGTTAGGCGCTATTATCGGAAAACTGGCAGGAAACACGGCCGTTGGAGCTGCTATAGGTAGTGCCGTAGGTGCTGGAACAGGTGCCATCATTGGACGTCATATGGATAAGGTGGCCGAGGAAGCTGCTAAGGTTGAAAATGCCAAGGTAGACAAGGTTACAGATACTAATGGCTTTGAAGCTGTGCGTGTGACATTTGATTCGGGTATTCTTTTTGCAACAAGTAGTTCAACGCTGAATGAGACTTCAATAAACTCTTTAGCAAAGTTGTATAACATATTGAAGAATAACCAAGATTGCCACGTAGATATCTACGGACATACCGATAACCAAGGTTGGAAAAATAGCACTGCTGAGCAGAGCATTGCTAAGAACCAAACTCTTTCTGAGCAGCGTGCACAATCGGTAGCCAACTATTTGCGCAACCTCGGCATTACAAATGCTCAGTTGCAGAAGGTAGCTGGTCAGGGTCAGTTAAATCCTGTTGCCGACAATAGCACAGCACAGGGCAGACAGATGAACCGCCGTGTAGAGATTTACCTCTATGCTAGCAAAGCAATGGTAGACGCTGCTAATGCTGGTACACTGAACTAAATAAATAGATTGCTGGACAACTATTTGTTTGGCATGAGTATTTGAACTGACAGGGGTCGGAGTATGGTATATGTGAGTATACATCCATACCAAGACCTCTGTTTTGTTTTTGTAATGTCATTATTTTGCTCACTATCATTAAGATATGGTGATTGGTGAAACTCATTGTTAAAGATAAAGCATGATGATAAAATTGCTATTAAAAATATTGAAATGGGGCGTAGCTTTCTTCTTTTGCTCAACCATACTTGTTGTGGTTATGTATCGCTTTATACCTGTATATATAACGCCATTGATGGTGATACGGTGTTTTCAACAGGTTGGCAAGGGTGAGCATATTACGTGGCATCATCATTGGGTGCCGTTAGATAATATATCGCCACATCTGCCTGTAGCGGTGATGGCAAGTGAAGACCAACGCTTTTTAATTCATCATGGTTTCGATTTAGATGCCATTGAAAAGGCGGCGCGGCATAATCGTAACCATACGAGCAGAAAAATGGGAGCCAGCACCATCTCTCAACAGACGGCTAAGAATGTGTTTCTATGGCCAGGAAGGAGTTGGACTCGTAAAGGCTTTGAGGTGTATTTTACCTCACTTATTGAATTAATGTGGAGCAAGCAACGCATTATGGAAGTCTATCTCAACTCGATAGAAATGGGTAATGGCATTTATGGTGCTGATGCTGTGGCAGAATATCATTTCTCGAAAACTGCTGCCGACTTGTCGCGCTCTGACTGTGCTTTAATTGCTGCAACGTTGCCAAATCCATTGAAATTTGATAGCTCTAATCCGAATGGTAAAATGCGAAACCGTCAGCATAAAATAGAACATGAGATGAAGTTTATTCCTACATTTCCTAAAGAGGGTGAAGATATTAACCCACATTCAGCTTCAGGAGGTGTTTACCGTAATATGAAGAAATAACATTTTTCTACCAAGTAACCATAAATAAAACTTCTTGTTAAACATTGATGCCCCTTGATAAGCTATGATAAATCTTCTTGATAAACTAAATGACAGTCAGCGTGATGCTGTTACCTATTGCGATGGTGCCCAACTGGTGATTGCTGGTGCAGGATCGGGTAAAACTCGTGTGCTGACTTATAAGATTGCGTATTTGTTGCAACAGCCTGATTTGCAGCTTATGCCATGGAATATTCTTGCACTTACGTTTACCAATAAGGCTGCTAAAGAAATGAAACAACGCGTAGGACAAATTGTGGGGCAAGACCTTGCTCACGCATTGTTTATGGGTACATTTCATTCAATTTTTGCTCGTATCTTGCGCCATGAGGCTACGCGGTTAGGATACACATCTCGCTTTACTATATATGACGATGCCGACTCACGTTCACTTATTTCAACTATTGTTAAAGAAATGGGCCTTTCTGACAAGGAATATAAGGCTTCGAACGTGTTACACCGCATAGGTATGGCAAAAAACCGCCTAATTACCGCTGATAAATATGCAAATGAAGGTTCTATCAGAACTTTGGATGCTCAACAACAAATGCCTGAATTGTATAAGGTGTACCGCATCTATGAGCAGCGTTGTAAAATGGCTAATGTCATGGATTTTGACGATTTGCTGGTGAATACTTGGACGTTGTTTAACCAGTTTCCGGAGGTTTGCTCAATGTATGCCGAACGTTTTAAATATATTTTGGTGGACGAGTATCAAGATACCAACTATGTTCAGCAATGCATCATCTACCAACTAGCAAAAGAACATCGGCGTATTTGTGTTGTAGGCGATGACGCACAAAGCATCTATGGCTTTAGAGGTGCCAATATTGATAATATATTGAGCTTCGAAAGACAATATGCTGGGGCAAGAATGTTTAAACTTGAGCGCAACTACCGTAGTACACAGACAATCGTAGAGGCTGCAAACAGTTTGATTGCGCACAATCAGCGACAAATTAGAAAAGATGTTTATAGCGAGAATAGCAAAGGCGAAAAACTGCAGTTGTTTGAGGCATACTCTGACCGCTTGGAAGCTGTTCATGTGTGTGATACAATTAGTAAGCTAAAAAGAATGAGCCGTGAAGGGCTTTATTCTGATTATGCCATTCTTTATCGTACTAACGCACAGAGTAGACTTTTTGAAGATGAATTGCGCAAAAGAGGAATTCCATATACTATTTATGGTGGTTTAAGCTTTTATCAACGAAAAGAGATAAAAGATATTATTTCATACTTTCGGGCAATTATCAATCCTGATGATGAAGAGGCACTAAAACGTATTATTAATTACCCTACACGTGGTATTGGATCTACTACAGTACAGAAAATTGCTGTTACTGCCACTGAAAACGAGGTAAGCTTATGGGAAATTATCTCACAACCAGCAACATATAATCTTCCTGGAAATAAAGGAACAGCAACAAAATTGTTGGGGTTTGTAGCATTGATTAACGAATTACGCAATAATTTGGAAAAGCTTAATGCTGCGGAACTGGGTGAGATGGTTATTCGTGATTCGGGCATACATCGTGAAATATTTGCTGATAACTCACCCGAAGGATTGGCACGTCAAGAAAATATTGAAGAGTTAATTAACGAACTTCAAGCCTTTGTTGATGATAGAATGGAGGAGGATAACCATTCGGCAGTGGGCTTAATTGATTTCTTGCAAGAAGTGTCGCTGTTATCGGATGTAGAACATAATGCAGATAATGAAGACCAAAACGAAAAAGGAGCTGTTTCGCTTATGACCATTCATGCAGCAAAAGGTCTTGAGTTCCCTGTCGTTTTTATTGTCGGATTAGAGGAAAATATATTCCCAAGTTTGCGATCATGTGATAGCCAGCGCCTTTTAGAGGAAGAACGACGTTTGTTGTATGTTGCTATTACTCGAGCAGAAAAAAATTGTTACTTGTCGTGTGCAAAAACGCGCTATCGGTTTGGAAAGACCGAATACGACCCACCAAGCCGTTTCTTAAAAGATATTGATCCACACTATATTCAGCATGTAATGCAAAATATAGATGAAACGCAATTTGGCGATAATTGGAATATGTTTCGTTCAAAGAGTTTTAGCGGTCGTACATCCTTTAGTAGAGAGGCAAATCGTTCTGACAATAAAAGTGATAATAAATTTACTTTGAAACGAGAGAATACTCACTCTGTTATAAATAGTGTTAATGATCAACCTCTTTATACAAAGGACATTATTGGTGGTTCTTTTAAGAAGATGTCAACTCAAATCAGCCCCAAAACAAATAATGCGACTTCAGTAAGAACATCTTCTACAATGACTTCGGTAGGCACATTGTCACAGGGTACCATCATCGAACATCAACGTTTTGGTCGTGGTGAAGTTCAAAGCATTGAAGGCTCTGGAGAAAATCTGAAGGTTACAGTAAGGTTTGAAAGTGGAGTAGGCACTAAACAGCTGTTGGTGAAGTTTGCTCGATTTACGATCGTAAAATCATAGCCATCATTCCGTCCTGAATGCATTTGTAAATTTGAAAATAGAATTCAACATTAAGATATACACATAACCATAATATGGCAGAAACTAAAAAAACTCGGAAACCACTGTCTACACCAATTGACAGCACTTACGGACATCTACAGCCGCAGGCTTTAGATATTGAGAAGGTAGTGTTGGGCGCCTTGATGATTGATAAGGACGCTTTCTCTGTAATATCCGAAATTATACGCCCCGAAACTTTTTATGATCCAAAGCATCAGAAAATATACAATGCCGTGCAGACGCTCAATATGAACGAGCATCCTGTAGACATTATGACGGTAACTGACCAATTAAAGAAAGATGGAACTCTTGATGCTGTAGGCGGAGCTGCGTATATCGTAGAGTTGAGTTCAAACGTAGCTTCATCGGCTAATATTGAATATCATGCTCGTATATTGGCTCAGAAATTTCTGGCTCGTCAGCTTATTTCTTTTGCAAGTGTTATTGAAACGAAAGCCTTTGATGAAACGATTGATGTTGAAGAGCTAATGCAAGAGGCTGAGGGAAGTTTGTTTGAACTTTCGCAACGCAATATGAAGAAAGACTATGTTCAGGTTGACCCTGTTATTACCCGAGCAATGGAAATTCTTAAAAATGCCTCGAAGAATGATGGTGGACTCACGGGCGTGCCAACAGGTTATATGAAACTTGACGAAAAGACCAGCGGATGGCAAAGCTCTGACCTTGTGATTATCGCTGGACGTCCTGCCATGGGTAAAACTTCATTCGCTCTTTCTCTTGCCAAGAATATTGCTGTTGATTATCATGAGCCTATAGCGTTTTTCTCTCTTGAGATGAATAATGTACAGCTTGTAAACCGTTTGATTTCTAACGTGTGTGAAATTCCTGGTAATAAAATGTTGAATGGCCAGCTCTCGCCTGATGAATGGGACCGATTGGATAAACGCATCGGAAAACTGCAAGGTGCACCTCTTTATATTGACGACACACCAGGTCTTTCTATTTTCGAGCTACGTACCAAAGCACGTCGATTGGTTAAAGAAAAAGGTGTAAAGATTATTATGATTGACTACCTTCAGTTGATGAATGCTAACGGTATGAAATTTGGTAGCCGTCAAGAAGAGGTGTCAAAAATATCTCAGTCGTTAAAGGGTCTGGCAAAAGAGCTTGATATACCTATCTTGGCATTGTCGCAGTTGAGCCGTGCTGTTGAAAATCGAGAAGGCTTGGAAGGCAAGCGTCCGCAGTTGAGTGACCTTCGTGAATCGGGTGCCATCGAGCAAGATGCCGATATGGTTTTGTTTGTGCATCGTCCTGAATATTACCATATCCTTACCGATGATAAAGGTAACGACCTACATGGTAAAGCACAAATTATTATTGCCAAACACCGTAAAGGTGCCGTGGGAGATGTTTTGCTTACCTTTAAAGGTGAATATACACGTTTCCAAGATCCTGAAAAGGAAATAGACGATAAAGACTCTGATCCATTCGTAGATGGATTGATAAGTAGCAAACTGAATAGTGACGCCCACGATGTGCCTCCAATGGATGCACCATTTGGTGCTGATATATCATCGTATATGAACTCAGATGCCCCTTTCTAGTAATCATTAAAATATTTAAGTCATTGAAAATGCTGCATTATTTAAAAATAGACACGTAAATGTTATTAAAAATAGAAATATGTAAGTATTATTGCTAAATTTATGATAAATCATTTGTTTCTGTCATATTTTTTATTACCTTTGCAATGTGAACGTAAATATAAAACAAAAGGTAAAAGTGATGATAGCATATAACATTAATATGAATAATGCGCTATTCCTATCTACTCTAGCATTATGCTTGGGTGAGATAGGGTCATGATTATAACACACGAAATTGATACGAGCCTTTCTCACTGAAAATGTGTGAAAGGCTCTTTCATTAATCAAGTTTTTTAAATCAATACACTCTATAAAAGAACACAAGTTTAGTAAGACAATTCTTTAGCAAATACTTAAAATATTATCATACAATGAGCGAGAGATTATTTATTTTTGACACAACCCTCCGAGATGGCGAACAGGTTCCTGGTTGCCAATTAAATACTGTTGAGAAGATACAAGTGGCCAAACAGTTGGAGCATTTGGGAGTAGACGTAATCGAGGCAGGATTTCCCATTTCTAGTCCTGGCGATTTTAACTCGGTAATTGAGATAAGTAAGGCCGTAACATGGCCCACTATCTGTGCGCTTACTCGTGCAGTGGAGAAAGACATTGATGTGGCTGCCGAGTCGTTACAATATGCCAAACATAAACGAATTCATACGGGTATTGGCACAAGCGATAGCCATATTAAATTTAAGTTTAACTCTACGCGTGAAGAAATTCTTGAGCGTGCTGTCGCTGCTGTTAAATATGCAAAACGTTATGTTGAAGATGTTGAGTTCTATGCTGAAGATGCTGGACGCACGGATAATGAATATTTAGCTCAAGTGGTGCAGGCTGTAATAAAGGCTGGTGCCACTGTCGTAAATATTCCCGACACTACAGGTTATTGTTTACCAGCCGAATACGGTGAAAAGATTAAATATCTTGTTGAACATGTTGATAATATAGATAAAGCCATAATATCCACTCATTGTCATAACGATTTGGGTATGGCAACAGCCAACACACTAAGTGGTGTGTTGAATGGAGCACGCCAGGTTGAGGTAACAATTAATGGTATTGGTGAACGTGCTGGTAACACCTCGCTTGAAGAGATAGCAATGATTTTAAAGTGTCATAAGCATCTCGATATCGATACAAATATTAACACCACTAAAATATATCCTACCAGTCGAATGGTTAGTTCGCTGATGAATATGCCTGTACAGCCTAATAAGGCCATTGTTGGCAGAAACGCTTTTGCTCATTCAAGCGGAATACATCAAGATGGTGTGCTGAAAAATGTACAAACTTATGAGATTATGAATCCTAAGGACGTTGGATTGGATGACAACTCAATCGTTCTTACAGCTCGTTCAGGTCGTGCAGCCCTAAAATATCGTCTTCATGTATTGGGCGTTAATGTTGACGATGAAACAAAACTTGACAAACTGTATCAGAAATTCTTACGCATAGCCGATCAAAAGAAAGAAGTAAATGATGACGACATCTTAATGCTGGCTGGTGCTGATACCGCTGAAGCCCATGCAGTTAAGCTCGATTTCCTTCAGGTTACTACAGGCATGGGCGTGCGTAGCGTTGCCAGCATAGGTTTGGATATTTCTGGCCAAAAATTTGAAGAGGCTTCTACAGGTAACGGTCCTGTTGATGCTGCTATTAAGGCCTTGAAGAAAATTATTCAAAAGCAAATGGTGCTAAAAGAGTTTACAATACAAGCTATTTCAAAAGGTAGTGACGATGTCGGTAAGGTGCATATGCAGGTTGAGTATGATGGAAATGTCTACTATGGCTTTGGCGCAAATACTGATATTGTGACGGCTTCAGTAGATGCTTATATCGATTGTATAAATAAGTTTAAGGTGAAATAGAATTATAGGACACAATAAAATCATAGATAGGATGAATACATTATTTGATAAGATTTGGGACAAACATATTGTACAAACCGTAGAAGATGGCCCCACACAACTATATATTGACAGACTTTACTGTCATGAGGTGACTTCGCCTCAGGCTTTTGACGGACTTCGTCAACGTGGATTAAAATGTTTCCGCCCTAACCATATTTATTGCATGCCTGACCATAATACCCCCACACATGATCAGGATAAGTCCATTGCCGACCCTGTCTCAAAAAAACAGGTTGATACATTAGCGGCTAATTGTAAAGAATTTGGACTGACACATTATGGTATGATGTCAAAAGATAATGGCATTATTCATGTAGTAGGCCCTGAAAAAGGTTTATCATTGCCAGGTATGACTATTGTTTGTGGTGATTCGCATACCTCTACTCATGGTGCTGTTGGTGCTATCGCATTTGGTATTGGTACTTCAGAAGTAGAAATGGTAATGGCTTCAGAGTGTATTTTGCAACAGAAGCCAAAATCGATGTGTATCAATATCAATGGCAAACTAAAGAAGGGGGTTGTAGCAAAAGATGTTGCACTATATCTCATGTCACAGCTTACCACCAGTGGTGCAACAGGCTATTTTGTTGAATATGCAGGTGATGTGGTTCGAGATATGACTATGGAAGGTCGACTTACATTATGTAACCTTTCAATTGAGATGGGGGCACGTGGTGGTTTTGTAGCTCCTGATGATACAACGTTTGAATATATTAAAGGCCGTGAATTTGCCCCAAAGGGTGAAGAGTGGGAAAAAGCTGTAGCCTATTGGAAAACTTTAAAGAGTGGCGATGACGCTGTCTTTGATAAAGAGTTAACGTTTAATGCCGAAGACATAGAACCTCGCATCACTTACGGAACCAATCCGGGTATGGGTATAGGAATTACGGAAAGCATACCAACACTTGACGAAATTGATGACGCAGGACGCGTTTCATTCGAGAAGAGTCTAAATTATATGGGCTTTAAACCTGGTGAAAAATTACTAGGTCATGCTATCGACTATGTTTTCTTAGGTGCTTGTACAAATGGTCGCATTGAAGATTTCCGTGCTTTTGCTTCAATAGTAAAAGGACATCATAAGGCAAATAATGTAGTAGCATGGTTAGTACCTGGTAGTTGGGCTGTTGACAAACAAATTCGCGACGAGCATCTGGACAAGGTGCTTGAAGAAGCTGGCTTTGAAATTCGTCAACCAGGTTGTTCCGCCTGTCTAGCTATGAATGACGATAAGATACCTGCAGGAAAATATAGCGTAAGTACAAGCAACCGCAATTTTGAAGGCCGACAAGGGCCTGGAGCTCGCACTCTTTTAGCTAGTCCTTTAGTAGCTGCTGCAGCGGCTATCACAGGAGTTGTTGCTGACCCACGAGAGTTTATGTAATTCTTTGCAACGTCATAACAACGTTCAACGTTTTAAAACAATTATCAACGTTACAAAACATTAATAATGAAACAGAAATTTAACATCATAACAAGTACATGCATCCCATTGCCTTTAGAGAATGTCGATACAGACCAAATCATACCCGCCCGCTTTCTCAAGGCTACTGATAAAAAAGGAATGGGTGAAAACCTTTTTCGCGATTGGCGCTATAATGCCGATGGCTCATTAAAGACCGACTTTGTGCTTAACGATCCTTCGTACAGTGGTGTGATATTAGTTGCAGGTAAAAACTTTGGTTCAGGCTCATCACGAGAGCATGCTGCTTGGGCTATCGCAGGCTATGGCTTTCGAGTGGTTATCAGCAGTTTTTTTGCCGATATTCATAAGAATAATGAATTAAATAACTTCGTTTTACCTGTTGTCGTATCAGAAACCTTTTTGCAAGAACTTTTCGATAGTATTGCTATAGATCATAAAACCGAAGTTGAAGTAAACCTTCCTGAACAAACTGTCACAAATAAGGCCACGGGCCATAGTGAAAAGTTTGAAATTAATGGTTACAAAAAGCATTGTTTAATGAACGGCCTCGACGATATTGACTATTTACTTCAAAACAAGGATAAAATTGTGGCATGGGAAGAGGAGAACAAGTAAGCCGCTCTCGTTTTACGGCACCTTACATCGAAATTATGGATTGTACGCTGCGCGACGGCGAACAGACCAGCGGTGTGAGTTTCCTACCACATGAGAAACTGATGATTGCACGCAAATTGCTGAGCGATGTTAATGTCGATCGCATTGAGGTGGCATCGGCTCGTGTTTCAGAAGGCGAAAAAGAAGCGGTAAAAATGATCTGCCGCTATGCAGAAAGTGTAGGAAAACTTGACCGCGTTGAAGTGCTTGGCTTTGTTGATGCTCACCGTTCAATCAACTGGATTGACGAATGTGGTGGAAAGGTTATTAACTTATTGGCAAAGGGTTCTTATAAACATTGCACACAGCAATTAAAAAAGACCCCTGAAGAGCATCTTGCTGACATTCGTGAGGCCGTTGACTATGCACAGCATAAAGGCATGTCGGTCAATCTATATTTAGAAGACTGGAGTTCGGGGATGAGCCAGTCGCCTGAGTATGTGTATCAACTGATGGATGGCTTAAAGGATACGGGCATCAAACGCTTCCTCCTTCCTGATACATTGGGTATAATGAATCCGTTGCAATGTCTTGAAAGCATGCATAAAATGGTAAAACGATATCCCAATGTTCATTTCGACTTCCATGCTCATAACGATTACGATTTAGCTGTTAGTAATTCGTTGGCCGCTGTTCTAAGTGGGGCTAAAGGTCTACATGTTACGGTTAATGGTCTAGGTGAGCGTTGTGGTAATGCACCGCTTTCGAGTGTTCAAGTAATATTGAAAGACCAGTTTCATGCCAAGACCGGAATTAATGAGAGTCAGTTAAATGACATCAGCCGACTCGTAGAAGGTTACAGTGGCATTGCTATTGCAGCCAATCAGCCTATTATTGGCGAAAACGTTTTTACACAAGTGGCTGGGGTACATGCTGATGGCGATAATAAAGATAATCTTTACTGCAATGATTTAATTCCCGAGCGTTTCGGCCGTAAACGCGAATATGCGTTGGGTAAAAATAGTGGTCGAGCTAATATTGCAAAGAACTTGGAGGAATTGGGCCTTCAACTCACAGCAGAACAAACTCAGAAGGTTACACGCCGAATAACTGAGTTGGGCGATAAGAAAGAGCTTGTTACGCAAGACGACTTGCCTTATATTGTTAGTGACGTATTAAAACATTCGGCTCCCGAAGACAAGGTAAAACTTGTCAGCTACATGGTGTCAACCAGTTATGGTTTAAAGCCATTGGCTAGTATTAAGGTAAATATCAATGGAGCGGCTTATGAGGCCGATTGTACGGGCGATGGACAATATGATGCTTTTGTAAAAGCTTTGCGTAAGATTTACAAAGAAAAGCTTAATCGTACATTTCCAATCTTGGCCAACTATTCGGTAACTATTCCGCCTGGGGGGCGAACGGATGCTTTGGTGCAAACAGTAATTACTTGGCGTAATGGCGAAAAATTACTTCGCACACGAGGGTTGGACGCTGATCAAACGGAATCAGCCATTAAGGCTACGTTTAAAATGCTGAATATGATTGAAGATGAAATATCAAAATAATAAGAACAACCACAAACATTTTATAATATGAAACTGAAAATAGCCGTATTACCAGGTGATGGTATTGGACCTGAAATTATGAAACAAGGCGTGGCCGTCATGGATGCCATTGCTAAAAAGTTTAATCATCAAGTGACCTATACAGAGGCGTTATGCGGCGCTCACGCTATTGATGCAGTGGGTGATCCTTTCCCCGCTAACACCTTTAAAATATGTCAAGAGGCCGATGCTGTGCTATTTGCCGCTGTTGGCGACCCTAAGTATGATAATGACCCTACGGCCACAGTGCGCCCTGAACAGGGTTTGCTCGCTATGCGTAAAAAATTGGGCCTTTTTGCAAACATACGCCCTGTACAAACCTTTAAATGCTTGTTGCACATGTCGCCTTTGAAAGAGGAACTTGTGAAGGATGCTGATTTTATTTGTATTCGTGAACTTACTGGTGGTATGTACTTTGGCGAAAAGTATCAAGACGATGAGAAAGCTTATGATACCGACTTTTATACACGTCCTGAAATTGAACGTATATTAAAGGTCGCTTTTGCCTATGCTCGCAAACGTCGTCATCATTTAACTGTTGTTGATAAGGCAAACGTGCTGGCCTCGTCTCGCTTATGGCGTCAAATAGCTAAAAAGATGGAGCCCAATTATCCCGATGTAAAGGTCGATTATATGTTTGTTGATAATGCTGCGATGCGTATGATTGCCGAACCTGCCTTCTTTGATGTGATGGTTACTGAAAATACATTTGGCGATATTCTTACCGATGAAGGCAGCTGCATTTCTGGTTCTATGGGTTTATTGCCATCAGCATCAACAGGCGAAAGCACTCCGGTGTTTGAGCCCGTTCATGGTTCATGGCCACAAGCTGCAGGAAAGAATTTGGCAAACCCGCTTGCTCAAATACTATCAGTAGCAATGATGCTTGAACACTTTGATTTGAACAAGGAGGCACAACTCATACGTAAGGCTGTTGATGCATCGCTTGATGCCAATGTTCGTACGCCTGAAATACAGGTTTCTGGTGGCGAAAAATATGGTACCGCAGAAGTAGGAGAGTGGATTGTCAACTATATTAAAAATGCGTAACACGACTATAAGTATGCGTATATGTGGCTTCATTTTTGCCATTATTCTAAACATCTTGCCCACATGGGCACAAGAAACAAGAGAACAGTTTCGTGACAGTTTAAAAGCTGCCACGGAACTTCTTGCGTATCATCCTGACTCAACTGATCTTCAGTTAAGAAAAGCTGGCTGGAACATACAATTAGAGCAGTGGGATTATGCCAAGAACGAGTATGATAAAATACTAGCACGTGAGCCCTACAATCTCTCGGCACGTTATTATCGGGCTTTCGTTAATGAAAAGTTACATCGCTATCCTTTTGCACGTCTTGATTACGAGGCTGTGCTAACAATAGTGCCTAGTAATTTTGAAGCATTATTGGGCATTGCACTTCTTAACCAAAAAGATGGACGACAAACCGAGGCATATAATCAAATAAACCAATTGGTAGCAATGAATCCAGATAGCGCCGTTGCCTATGCTGCACGTGCAGGAATAGAGAAAGAGCGTCAAATGTTTTCATTGGCAGAAAACGATTATGAGGCAGCCAGCCAACGCGATCCGTTAAATGTTGATTTTCGGGTGAATCGCGTTGAACTATTATTGCTCCTTAAAAAACCAGAAGAGGCACGTGCCCAACTTGACATTTTGTCAAAACAAGGCATCCCTCAAGGTGTATTAGTACCGTGGTATAGACGAATTCGTAAAAAGTAAAACTAATTACAATACACGCACCACGTCAACCACATGGCTACCAGCACCTATAAGGTCGGTACGTTCAGATATTATTTTTTGATATTCAATAAAATGGGCGAAGGTTTCTTCACTCATTCTGTTTATTCGTGTGCGCATATAATCTGAAGCCCCATCAGGTGAAAAGATTGTAACACGTTCTAAACCAGCGTTTTTATTAAGACGATTAATGTCGTCAATACGCACATAGTCGTACAGTTCGTCTTGCTGTGCCTGTATATGAAAATTATGATCTACTAATCCTCGTTCGAGTAAATCTCCTATTCTGTCTTCATCGAAACAATACGACAGAATACTATATTCGTTCATGAGATATGCTACAAAAATAAGGCCACCAGGCTTTGTTACACGCTTTGCTTCGTTTAACGCCCTCAGTTTTTCGTCGTCACCAATGAGATGATATAGAGGACCTAGTAGGAGAGTGATGTCTGCCGAAGCAGTGGGTATGAATGGCATATTTCTAGCATCGCCCTGTATCACATTAGCTGTAGGTTCGCGATTAAGAAAAACCTGAATGTTTCGCTTTACCAACTCTACTGCTTTCACGTCATAACCTTCAGCCATTAATGCCGATGTGTAGCGTCCTGTACCAGCGCCTATATCAAGTAATTGTGCTCCAGGTTTCAAAAAACGATGTAGGTGATACATTGTGGTTTCAAATTCTACAATGCCATGTCTACGCAGCAAGCGTAGGTCTTCAGGATGCTTGTTATAATGTTTCTCTATGTTAGATAATGCCATAGTGCAATATTGATTAGTTTATTACTTTAGGGGAAAGTAAAAAA
>UMGV01065871.1_pt1 | contig 36328 bp, 64 predicted proteins | sample 1965361 | NCBI WGS metagenome assembly UMGV01 (sample SAMEA4836081, study PRJEB28245) | human gut metagenome | biome: gut microbiome; material: fecal sample | place: Denmark | collected 2008
CATACTGATTATAATGATAAAATTGCCAATTGTATAAATAATAAATTAAAAGATTTGAAAAACGAACATTTAAAGATAGAATTACCTTAATCTTTTATATAAACTAATACATGGCTCCCCTACTTTTACGTAGGAAAGCCATGTACGAAACATGAGATTACTTAATTACTAAGATATTCTCCTTTGTAGCTCCAAAGAAGAAATATTCTTCGCTGTTTGGGAAGTACACAAATTTTATAATATTCATGTTGCTCCAATTGTTATGCCAATTTTTTATAGCAAGGCTCTTTTCCCTACTATAGGTTATCTCCATCGGCTCTCCGCTTTTTAACTTAAAAGCAGCCATAGTATATCCTTCGTACGGAAAATTACTGGTTCCATATATCTGAAGCTCTTTAATTTTCTGTACTACCTCGTCAGACAGCCATATTTGTGTGCTTTCGCACTTGTTGTCCCGAATGCAATTTACAATTAGTTTCCTAATTGTTTCTTGTACATTCGTTTCTGCTACTATTTCTCTCATATTTCTTCCTCCTGTTAATCATTTGCACTTAATGTGCAATGTGGATAAATCTACGAGTTTCTCAAACTTTATTATAGCACATTTGCTCATAAAAGGCAAAACTAGTCATTATTCTTCTTTTTTGATAAATTAGTATTGCTCATGTTATTTTCTTATGATATATTAAATAAAATTAACAAAGGAGGAAATATTATGTTAGATTTATTTTTAATAATAATCTTAATAATAAGTTTGGCTAAACCAGATATTCTATTAGCAAAAAAAGTAAAAGAAAAAGCTTCAGATGAACAAAAACAAATTCTTGTAAAAAATTATAGAAAAATTTACGCTATTTTAATAGCTCTTTTCGAGTCTTTAGCTATAATGCGTTATAGCTCAATTATTGGTGGAGTTTTAGCTATTATCTTTATAATATTATTTTTTACAATTTCTTGGCCTGCTACAAAACAGAATAAGCAGATACTAAAAGAATTAGAAATATAATTAAATCTCCTATTTTATAATAGGAGGTTTAATATTTTTTCTGAATATACTTTTTTATTGAGCGCATTTTTTACAAGGTGTTAATCCAGCTGATAAAGCCGCGTCTAAAGTTGTTGAATACGAATTTTTCCCTCCACAATCTGGATCATAATGATATCTTTTCCCAGTTGGAGTTCTGTATACTGTTTTTCCATTTGAATTATTCGACGTACTTTTTGAATTTTTCTTCTTTGTCGTTGTAGTAGTTTTAGAAGTTGATGTATCTTCTTTCTTTGTGCTTGCACTTTCTGCAGCTACTTGTTTTTGTTTCTGCTCTTCTGCTTCCTTCTTTGCTTGTTCTTCTGCTTTTATTCTTTCTTGCTCTATTCTGTTATTATCAATTATTTTTACTGTTACTCTATTACTTTCTAGTCCATTATTTGTTTTAACAAAAATTTCACAATTTCCTTCTGCAATCGGATTTATCTTCAATGTAATTTTATTTTTAATTATGTCTGTATCTGTTCTTTCTATAGTTGCTACTTTATCATTTGATGAACAATACTCTAAACTGTCAATATTAGCATTTTCTGGTTCTATTTCTAAAGTAATATTCTTTGATTCATTTATATCTAATTCTATTTCAGCTTCATTAAATTTTAAATTTGTTATATCGATATTTTTAGTCTCTTGCACTATATTTGTACTTATACTTGTATTGGTATCTACATCGGCAATTATATTAGTATACGTCACATTTGGTACATCCGGCATACTCATTCCATATATAATTATTAATATGATTGGTAAAATAATTTGTATATGCTTAATTTGGTTTAATTTTGTTTTTTTATATAGTACTGGTAATAAAGATATTCCAAATAACATCATAAAAAATCCTGCCAAAATATTATTAATTAACATTCCACTAAATCCTGTTAATATAAAAAACACTCCACAAATATACCTTAATACATTAGATATCCTTTTTCCTGTTTTATTTTTTTCTTCCATTTATACTCTCCCCTTTTATTTCATCTAAAAAAAGAGTAGTTTTTAAACTACTCTTTTTTGGTGCAGATGAGCAGAAAAAAATCACAGTTTGTATTGATTTTTCAACACTTTTTTAAAATTTTAATGCAATTTTAATGCAATTATCTATTATTAAATTTCTAATAAATTTTTTAAACTTTTTTCAAAAAACTATCGACAATATACGTACGTATATTGTATAATATATACATACCAAGAAGAGAGGTGGTGATAATATGAAAAAATTAATAAAAAAAGTGCTTTCCTATCTAGCACATAGAAAAGCACAAAACACTAGAAAAAAAGAAGTTAAAGCGATGTTTGATATGCTAAACAATCTTTAATCTAGGCAAGAGAGGAGCAATCCTCTCTGCATATTAATTATAATATATTTTATTTTAAAATTCAAGGAGGTTAAATATGAAAGATAAATATGCAAACCAAAAAAAATATATGAAAAAAAATTTAGTAAAATTAGGTATTGATATAAAACCAGAAATTAGAGAAGAATTTAGAAAATGTTGTGAATTAAATAATACTTTGCCTTCACGTGTTCTTAAAGAATTTGTAAATAAATATATAGAAGAAACGCAAAAAAGAGGCAATAGAAATTAATCTACTGCCTCTTCTTTATTATATATTATTTGCCAACTTTCTAATTTTTCTAAAACTTTTGGTTTGACTTATGAACCTTAAACTTTCTAAATTTAAAATTCTATAGTCTCGTACCAATTTAATGTATTCCTTTTTGTTTTTTATATTTAATTCTTTTATCATTCGTAGAGATTTAATATACATTTCTTTCATACTATCATCTCCTTTAATGATAGTATAACATTTTATGTTTACTTTGTATCGTGAAATTTGTCGAATGAGTTAAAATTTTATTTCCTTCCAGATTTTTCTATTTTATATTGCATATTAATATATTTTTTGATAAAATGTGCCTAGTTATTCATCTGACATTATAAGATATGAACTAGCAGTTGAACAGTTTAACTGCTAGAAAAACTACAGTTTTCAACTGTTAGTAGAATATTTTATAAAGGAGGGTGACGCTATGGGCAATTTAAACGACATCTTGGGTATAGCTTTAATTATTGCTGGAATTGTTGTAGTTGCAATTATAGTTATAGGTTTTTGCTTTGCAATATCCAAAGGCTTCAATTCTAAAGCAACAGTAACTGATGGCAATAAAAAAATTGAAGTTCAAGCAACGAACTCCAATTTAGATGAATAACCGTATTGGAGAGGAGCAATCCTCTCTATTTGTTTATATGTTTTTTATATCATTTGTAACTAATTTATATTATAATCTCTCTTTGGTGTCAATATTATTCATTAATGTAAATAATATTTAATGTTTTTGTAATTTTTTGTAATATTTTTGTAATATTTTGTTATCATCATATTAACATACTTTTAAAAAAATGTAAAGTGTTTTAATGTTATATAATGTTACAAAAAATTTTAAATATCAACACAAAAAAAGAGGTGTAGTATAAACATTATACTACACCTCTTCTACGTTTATATTATTTAAGATAACTACTTCCTTGATATTTAGCAGCAATCCAACCAGATGGTATTCTAACCCATATATCGCCATTTAAATTCTTAACTTCTTGAACTGTTACTCTAGTTCCTTCTTTTAAAGTTGCATTCTCTTGATTTAATGCATTTTTTTGTCCATCTGCTGTTAATTCACTTTTTAATTTACGTCTTGCATTTGTTCCAGCTCCATCTCTTACTTTTACATTAGTTGATAATGTATAAGTAGAACCAACTGTATATTCTGTTAACCCTAATGCATCTTGATTTTTTGGTCTTAATACACAAATATATCCAGAAAAAGGTGTATCTCTATAACCAACAGCTAATTTTTTTACACCGTTTTGATCATACCATTTTCCATTTACATCTATTAATCCAATATGTCCATATCCTCCACCATAATTTTCTCCATATACCAATACATCTCCTTGTTGAAGTTTTGTATTATTAGCTAATTTAGTGAAATAATCTTTTGGATAATTTGTAGCCCAATCTTTGGCATTTCCATAAGCTTTAAAAGATTTTCCAAATACTTTATATAAGTATTGTTGTATTAAGCTTACACATTGTCCTTTATACTTGTTATTTGGCTCTGGATTAGCTACACTTCCTTCTGCTAATCCCCAACTTCCAAAATCAGCTAAATTCATTATTCTGCACTCTCCTTTACAATTTCTTCACCTATTGTTACATCTTCAAAATCAGAACCTTTAAAATCTTCATCCATCTTTCTATTCCTCCTTCTGACCAATTTTCTTTATATCAGCAATACCTCCTGCAGCCATTGTTCCAAAAATACAGCTTAAAATTGATTCCAAAGCTGTCATATTTTCTATTTTAAATACAATACATATTATAGAAGCAATAACTGCAATTATAATATTTTGCAAAGGTATCCACTTATTGTCTATACTTGTTAATTTAGTTATTTGTCCTACTACTAAAGTTAATGCTGTTATTATTAATGCTACTGTTATTTCCATTTTTTCACTTCCTTTCTTCTAATAATTTATCTATTTTGTTATCTGTTTTTTCCATCTGTTGTTTCAATAAATCTAAAGAAACAGACGTATTTTCATTTGTTTTCTTTATTTCTTCTAAACATTGTGCATTTTGTTCTATTGTATCTGCAATTTTCTTTTTATTAGAAATCCAATCCCATATAAACAAACCTACGATAATTGCTGAAACGGTATAATTTCCAACGATATTAAGAATTTCTTCCATCTTTTTGCACCTCATCAATTTCTTCTTCTATTTGTAAAATTCGGTTTTCAACTTGTAACCACCTATCGTTTCCACTTTCTTTTCTTCTATTGTAATCAATTTCTTGTCTTACACTGACAAACAAATTTCCAAGCAATAAAACAAAAACTATAATTGCTAAAGTTATAATTATTTTTATATTTTTATTACTCATATCTTTTCTCCTAAATAAATAAATTAAAGAACATTAACAGCATTAAGCTTATTAATGTTCTTTTTATAATTCTTAATATCTTACGCATAATATGTTAATGAATTTCTCGCATTAGCTTCTGTTACTTTCTCTCCCTCATTTCCATTTTTGTCTGTGTAACCACTAATTGTGAACTTCAATACCCCTTCTTCCATAATATTATCACTAGCTATTGTTATATCTGCTTGATATATAATTCCGCCTTTTCCATCTGAAGTTGCTTTCATTAGTATTTTTTGTTTTCCAATAGATAAGGTTGGTAAAGTTCCTAATTCTGTATTAAATGTTGCCAATATCCTAACTGTTTCTCCATTTGTAATTGTTGTACTTGATGTATTATTTTTATTATATACTTGAATTTGTACATATTCTGGAGGTGTAGTATCTGCAAAAAATGGCATTGCATCCAATTGAGATTTAACTTGTTCTTCCGTTAATCCGCTATTTAGCATATCTGTTACATCTATTAACATTGCATCTTTAACATATGCTTTACTTTCTGCATTTGCAAATGTAGCAGTCATATTATAAAATAATCTGTATTGTGTTGTTATTTCTCTAAAAATATGTGCTATAGTTATTTCGTTAGGACCATTTTGTCCAAAACTATCAGTTAAATTCGGCGAATTTAATTGCTGTTGCCATTGATAAAAAACATCTTCGCTACCTTTAAAAGTAACTCTTCCATAGTAACTATGACCTTCTATTAGTTCTTTTGTAAATTGAACAATCATAGAAGTTCTAGTGTTGCTCATATCCATCTTGATCCATGAAACGTATCCATCTTCAATTTCATCTTGTACAACCATATTTACAAATAGTTTCGGAATTTTGAACAATTGGAAAAATGTCATTATCTTGTAATTGAGTAGCTTCAGTTAATTCAGTTATTTTTTTATCTGCCATATTTTTCTCCTTTATTCTAAAACTAATTTTTCATTATTTTCTGTATTTAAAACATTATTATCTTCTGTTAATATTCTAGAAGTTCCTATAACTTTTATTTTCAACTTAAATTTAGAGTTTGTATAAATTTTAGAAGGCTCTATATTTATTGATTCGAAAAAAATATCTCTTTCTTCCATTAAATACACTTCCTCCATTTTCCATCTTTTTTAATTACAAAAACTGCTTTTTTAGGTGTTTCATCTGCTATGTAATATATTACTTTTGCTCTTTTCCTTGTTTGATCTTGTGTATAATAATGGGCTGTTTTTTGATTTCCATTAAAAGTACATTGCACCTTTTTCGAGTTTGTCCACTCTTGATATTCATTATATGTTATTAATATAAATTCTACGGTTGTTTTGTTAAAACTTGTTAGAGCTTTGTATAGTTTATCTAAATCATCTTGTGTAAAAGTAAAAACTAAATTATTTCCTTCTAATGCTCGTCTTTCTACTATTACATTTTCTCCAACTTTAATAGTTAAAAAGTTCCACCAATTCGATTCATTAGTCTTAGTTATATTGACAACATCTCCAAAAAAGAAATCATTTAAGCTCGTAAATCTAGCAATATCTAACGTTCTTACATTGTATACAGAAGAATAACTATCTATTCCATTAACAGTAGCCTTTAATTGTATAGAATAATATGTATTAGGATTTAACCCTTGTACTGCAAAAGTTGCTTCTTTGTTCCAGTTGCCCCAATATGGATTAATATTTTGCCAAGATTCATTATTTACTTTGTATTGTATTGCATCTACTGTTTTATCTAAATTATAATAAACATCAAAATGTCCCAATGTTGTATTTTGTATGTCAACAGAAGTGAAATTAGCTTGTCTTGCTATTTGTGTAAGCCATACTGTTTGTTTCGCTTCACCCCAAAGCGGACCATATCCAGAACCACTTGGTAAATCTCCAGAAGCTGCAATTTCTATACTTAAACTACCATCCCAATTATGAGCAATATTATCTACGGTAGCACTTACAAGCTGTACAACTGCCCCTGGACTTAAACTTATATTTAATGTATTACTAAATTCTCTTCCTGCAATCCAAAGCTTTTGAGTCTTGTTATTTGCCCAAGAATTATGAGAATTACATTTAATATATGAAGTAGCTCTTACAGAAGAAGTATTAGCCTGTTGATTTATATTAAACTCTTCCCATTCAATATAATATTCGTAAGCTTCATTATGTTGTGTTACATATCCAGTTATTCTAGCCATTTAAGCCTCCTAATCAAAATAAACCAAGCCGATATCTCCTTCTTTACCTTGAGAATCATCGGCTTGGTTATGAAATATTTTTAATCTAGAATTTAAGAAATAAGCGCTACCATCTTCTACTGCTGCTAATTCTTCTTCTAACTCTGATAGTTTAACATTCCATTCTTGCTCTATAAAATCCCATATTGTATCAAAATCTAGAAATGTCCTTTTGTCTTGAAAGTCTGTAATACCACTTGCAGAAGTTCTAAATCTAGCTAATTCGTATTGATATATTCCAGCATTATTTTTAACAATATTGTTTTGGGTTAATGGAGGATAATTGCTAGCATTTTTTATTATTTTATAATCTGCTTGTAAAAATGAAGATGATGTATTAACAGCATCCAAATTTATTTCTAAAACTAAAGAGCAATATTGACTATCTGTATCTGCTACAATATCTTTGCCTGAGTCTTCCTCTAGAAATCTTCCCTGTATACAGATAGCCCCAGAAGCAATATGCACGTTACTTCCACTATATGTTATAGCCATTCCTTCTTTGTAATTATTACTAACTCCATTTCTGCCATGTAAAAAAGTATTAATAAAAAGAGCAAATATTTGATTTCCAAAAATCTGCTCCGAAAAAACATGTCCTTTTAACATTACCTATTTTTCCTTTCTTTTTTTAGTTTATCTATAAAACCTATTCTTATATTTCCACAAGTATACTTATACAACTTACTGCCTTTTTGTTTAGAAACTGCAGAAATATATGTATCGTAAATTAAAGATTCTTTTGTTTTAATTGTAATCGGTGTTCCGAGTTTAATTTCTTTATTATAATAATCGAATGTAACATTGTGATTATATGCATTTCCTTTGAAAGTATCTAAAGCTTTTTGCTTTGCATCTTCTACGTTTTCCGCATACACTACTTCTGTTTTACCTTCTGCTCTATTTTTGTCTAACATATCTTCTGTTGTAGTTCTGTCTGTTTTTAAATATAATGTATATCTGCTGCCATCTTTTGCTATTACTACTACTTTAGATACTACATCTGTTTCAAAAACTTCTGTATAGTTTGAAATTGGTTGAGCATTAACATCAATTAATTCTTTTTTGATTTCTTTGTTTTCAATTTCGATTACCAGTTTTTTATTTTCGAGAAATACGTTATATGTAATATTATAATTTTGAGTACAATTAGTCATAAATGTATGTAAATTGTATATGTCGTTTTGAACATCTACTATTGTAGAAACAGATACATCTAATTTTGTATGTGTTTTTACTCTTATTTCTAGATAAGCTCGATTCATTAATATATCTTCATTGTTGACAAAGTTCTTGTCAATTTGTTCAGCTATATAGTCTTCTATACCTTCGTATCGTATTATTTCTTCATCAAGTTTTTCTAGTATCCATAATTCTTGCGTACTACCTTCTACATATTCCCATATTTCAACATTTCCACCATTTTCAGCTTTTCCATCTTGTAGATCAATAACAAAATTTGTGTTAGTTGTAAGATAAATTGCATATGTGTTTTCTGCTTTTTTGACAAATCTCCACTCTTGTGCAGGCCCGTTATTATCCTCCCACATATAAACATTTCTACCGTTTTCAAAAATCCCACCTACTACATCTACAAGCAAACCAGATTTAATGTTGGCGATTGCATAAGTTCCATTTTCATTTTTAGTTATTTTGAATTTTTGTGCATTACTATTGTTAATTTCATAAACTTGTAAATTAGCTCCTACTTCTTGCGAATCATTTAATACATCAAATACAAAATTATAATTTAGTTTACTGTGTATTCTATAGTAGCCTTCTTTAATATCGTTTGTATTTACTATATTTTGATTCAAAATTACGTTCTGATTAAACATATTAGTAATATATTTAATAATATATTGATATAGTTTAGAGCCATTTTCATTTTGAATTTCTTGAATAATTCCCCAATATTTTATTTCTGCATTTTCTTTTATCATTACTATGTCGTTTGATTTTGCTGTTGTTTTCTTTAGTACGTTTACTGTAGTATTTGCGTTTGTTTCTTCGTCTATGTTAATTTCATAATTAGATAGTTCAACGATATCTTTAACACTAAAGTCTTTATAATCAAATATATACATATATGTATCGTCTGTTGTTATTTTAATTTGTTCCTGTTTTAATACTCTAATATCTATATCTGTTGTATTTGTCGCATCTTCATCTGCGCAAGAAATTTGTGCGTTGTATATCCCACCAACATCTGGTGCAGTTAGTTCTACTTCATATTCGTCAGTTGTTTCGTTATGTGTAGCATTGTATGATTTATTATTAAATTTAACTGTTACAATTCTTGCCATATCTAAACCACCTTATAATATGCGTAGACGCTAACTTCTGCATTTAGTATTTCATTATCTGCAGACATAATTAATTCACAAGATTTTCCTTTTGGAAATTTAATAACATTATTGTTGGAAGGATCTATATTGTCTAATTCAAATAAATCTGTATAAGTGCCATCGGTGTTTTCCTTTCTAATATAGAAATTATTTCCTTGTGTACAATACTCAAATGTTTCATATTCTTTTAAATCTACATTTACTTCTATTTCTTGATAAACTTGTCCTTCAACTTTTAGAGTAAGAGTAGGATTTGTAATAGGTCCTTTTATTTTAATTAGAACTGGAGCTGGTACGTGACCTTGGTTTATATATTCTAATGTTCTATTGTTATAATCTACAAATTTACTATCCCATTTGAAATCCCATCGAATTTCGTTGGCTTGTGCGGAAGTAGAATATATAGTTTTATTTTCTTCATACCACAGACTTAAGCAATCAAATGTGACTGGACATTTTAGTATTCCATCTACATCTATTTGACCTTTTCCAATGTTTTGTATATTTACATCTTTTAGATATTCTTTAATTGGAAGATTTTTATATGGTATTTTATATCCAAACATTATTTTTTCAGAACTTTCTATATAATCTACAAAGTTTTTATAATTATCGTAGCAACTAAAATTAGCTGTTCCTGTTATTTGTCCTTGCTGTACATTTCTTAAAGTTTCGAAAAAGGAATTTCCTATCTGTTCGTATGTAGTATTGTAAGAATAACCCAAACCATCAGGTTCGGATAAAAAACAAGACTTGTGTAATTCCATTAAACTAAATTCTTGTCCTTTTTCGTTAATAAGTCTAAATTGTCTTACCATTTTTTCCCTCCATTTAAGAATAAAAAAAGAACAGTCTAAAACTGCTCTTTTTTGTATTTTTAAGGTATATAATTACTCTAATAATAAAATAAAACGGCTTAAAATCTATTTTCGTAAGCCGTTTTTTCTACTTTTTATTCAATTTTAATCTGTTAAGTTATCTATAGCATATTGTGCTTCTTCTGCAGTAAATTTTTCTCCGTAGTCAGAAATTAGTTGGTCATATATTGCACTTTTTGACATATTCATAGTATCTTGATAAGATTTAGCTTTTTCTAAAGCATTTGCCTTATAATCAACATCTAAATTATCAATAGCATATTGAGCAGCATCTGCTGGAAACTGTTCCCCATATTCAGAGGTTAACTGATCATATATTCCTTGTTTTGACATATGCATCATATCAGAATAAGATTTAGCTTTTTCTAAAGCATTTCTATATTCTTTTGGTATACTTGTGTCCTCTTCTTCTTTTTTATCATTAGAAGATGTTGCAGTATCTACTACTATTTCATTATTTGTATTTTCTGTTTTAGTAGATGTTTGTGTATCATTGTTTCCTTGTGAGCCACCTATAATTGCAATAACTACTATTACTATTATTAACCAAAACCACCATTTCTTATAAATAGGCTTTTTTTCCATGTTATCTCCTCCTTTATTTTTACAATTACAGTATATCATAAAGGATTATTATTTCAACCTATTTTTTTCGATGTTATTTTACATTTTTCGACATTTTATGCTACCATTGTAGCCCATATCTTTTATCTATATAATTAAAAGCTCTTTCTAGCTCATTTTCTGACATTTGTTGTGGATAAAAATTAACTACAATATTATTGTTTGACCCATTCGCTTCTCTTAGAGCCTCTGTCATATATTTAGTTAAAGTTCTATCTAATGGAATTACTGCTTCTGCTGATTTACCTTCTCCAATCATTGCTAAAGTTGCTTTGTCAACAATACCACCTTTTGCTAGTTGTGGAATTTCTGGTATGTTAATTCCTTTTCCTCCTATTCCAGGAACCCAGTCTGGAACTTTTACTTTATTTAACCCTCTAATCATTCCGTTAATAATTGAAATGATTCCGTTAATTGGTGCTTTTATTATTGCTCCTAGTCCAGACACTATATTAGAAAAAATATCTTTAATTCCATTCCAAGCTTTTTCCCAATTTCCACTAAATACTCCTGTTATAAAATCAATTATACCTTTAAATATTCCAGTAACGGATTGTATTACTGAACCTATTGTATTTCCAAAAGCTTGCACTACGCCAGATATTGCACCAAAAACTACACTAAAAACAGGTTGTAATTTTTCTACTAAAAAATTTATTATTGGAGAAATTATATTGTTCCAAATCATAGACACAATATCAATCAAACCATTTACTACTCCCATTACGTTCTCAACAATTTTTGAACCCGTATTGTTCCAAAAATCCATTAGCCAAGTTAACATTTCAGTTATAAAAGGTTCCATAAAACTCCATAATTGCTGTAAAACTGATGTTATAGTATTTATTACACTCATTACAAGATTTTTAATATTATTGATTACTGGCATTACAGTATTTTGAAATAAAGCAACTAGATTGTTCCATGTTTCTTGAACTTTTGCTTTAAATTGTTCATTAGTATTGTATAAATGTGTAAATACTCCAATTAAAGCTGTTATTACTCCAATTACAATTCCTACTGGTCCTGTTAATGTTGTTAATATAGTACTTAAAGTTCCTGTTCCAACACTTAACCCAGCTATTGCTGATGATACTGTGCTTAACATTCCAGAAATAGCACTAAATGCTGTAATCAATTTTCCTACAATTAGTATTATTGGTCCTACAATGGCCGCAATAGCAGTTATTGCTAAAATTGTTTTTTGAGTACTTTCTGGTAATTCCATAAACTTGTTTATAAGTTCTGTGATTTTATTTGCTGCTTCTGTTATGTATGGAGCTAACATTTGTTGTACTTTAATAGCTAAACTTTCTAAAGCTCCACTCATCTCTTCAATTGAGCCCGAAGTGTTATTTAACATAGTGTCTGCCATATTTGCTGCAGCACCATCACAGTTTTCAAATGACTTTGTCATATCATTCAGTTCATTCGGACCTCTTTGTATTAAAGATAACATTCCAGATAATGATTCCGTTCCAAACAAAGTAGTTAGAGCATATTGCTGTTGTTCTTCTGATAAACCAGCTGTACTATCTTGTAGCATTTTAATTATTTCTGTTAGTGATTTCATTTTTCCTTCGTTATCATAAAAACTTATCCCTAAATTTTCCATTACTTCAACCATTTTATCGGTTGGTTTAGTTAATCTTGTTAATGCTCCTCTTAATGAGGTTCCCGCTTGACTACCTTTAATACCAGCATCAGACATAATGCCAATTGCCGCTGCTGTTTCTTCTAATGAGATTCCCATTGTATGCGCTACAGGTGCAACGTATTTCATTGCTTCTCCCATATCCTCTGTTTGAGCATTTGTTCTCGCAGCTGCTTCTGCAAATACATCTGCTACATGACCTGCTTCGCTAGCATCTAATCCAAATCCTCTTATAGCACTTGCTGCGATTTCAGATGCAGTTGCAAGTTCTGCTCCACTTGATGCTGCTAAATCTAACAAACCTGGCATAGCTTCCATTATTTCAGATGTGTTGAAACCAGCACTTGCTAAATTTTCCATTCCTTCCGCTGCTTCTGAAGCACTAAAGCTAGTTGTCGCTCCTAGTTCTATAGCTTGATCTGTTAATTTTTTTAGTTCTTCTCCTGTAGCACCTGCTATCGCTTGAACTCTTGACATTTGCTTTTCAAAATTATTACCTATACTAACTGCTGCTGTTGTTAAACCTAATATTGGTACTGTAATACTTGTTGTAATTGTTCCTCCTGCTTTTGAAAAAGAATCTCCTATTTTTGAAGTTTTTTTACTTAAAGAATCTAATGATTTGCTTACAGATGTCCAATTAGAAGCTTCTATTTTTAGTTTTTTTACCTCGTTTTGAGTTTTTACTAATTCTCTTTGATATGCTCTATAGTTTTCTGTAGAAATTGTAGTTTCATTTAATTGTTTTTGCTCTTTTTTTAATTCTTTTAAAGTATCTTTACATTTTTCAACTTCTTGATTTATTTCATTATACTGTTGCTTTGATATTTTTCCTTTTTCAAACTCCGAACTGGCTTTTTGTTGAGCTTTCTGCAATTCTCTTAATTCTGTTTCGGTTTTTGATATTGATTCTGCTATTTGTTCTATTTTAGGTTGTAACTTAATGTAATTTTGCCATTTCTCTTTTACTTGTTCTTGTACACTTTCTAAAGTTTTAAGTTTATTAGCAGTCTTTTGAATATTTTCATTAAGAACATCCTGTTTCTGCGCTAATAATTCTGTGCTTTTAGGATCAAATTTTAATAAACTATTTATTCCTTTTAATTCTTTAGACAAACTGCTAGTTGTAGAATTTACTTTACTTAATGCTTTCTGTAGATTAGATGTATCTCCACCAATTTCAACTACAATTCCTTTAATTGTTCCTGGCATTTTTTACCTCCTTGCGGCTAATTTATCCCAGTCAGCTTGTGTTGCTTTACGAGGTTTAGCTTCTTTGCCCATGTCATCAATAAAACAAAGCATTATTTTAGCTATATCTTTATACTTAAATAGTTTTAAATCGTTAATGCTTAAACCGATTCTTAAACAATTAGCTATAAATCTATGCTCTTCTAAAGTTTCTATTTTTTGAGTTGTGCTTTTTATCTTTTTATTGCTTTCTTTAATAAGCTCTTCATCAACAAAAGGAGGTAACGGCTAATTCCGTTACCTCGCTAATCCAAGAAGAGCTTAAATCAATTTTCTCTATATTTATAAGCCATTTTTCAAAAGATTCAATTTCAGGATTTGCTGTGTATATTAGTATATAAGCAATCTTTTCAATTACATCAATAAAATCATCTAAACTATCCATCATTGAGTAATTTAATTGCTCTTGAATTTCCTCTTCTGATTTATTTTCATTTTCTAATTTTTGTCGTATCTTTTTTTGCTGTTCTGAAAATTGATTTAATATTTTTATATCTGAAAAAATACCTTTTCCAAAAATTTCTTTATATTGAAATCTAGTAAAAGCATTACAATCAATAGGGTATTTTTTGTTGCATATTGTAATTTCTTTCATAATTTCCTCCTATACTCCTGCTGTAGCATTTTTTTCATATACTTTTGTAAAAAATGCATTGTATATTTCTTCGTTTGTGTCATTTGGTTCTATATATGCCATAACTGCTTTGTCAGACGTTCTTGGTGACATAGTTATTGTTAATGTTTCTGTTCCTACTTCAACAGATTCTTCTTTAGTATTGTTTTCTCTACTTGGTCTAGTAGCTGTACAATCAAAGAAAACCCATCTTCTATTTTTCTGATCTCCTTGTCCTTGAAACATTAACGCAAACCTTGCTGTTTTATCGTCTGCATTTTCAAAAATTGCTTCATTAGTATCTTTTTGTCTTCCTAAAATTTCTGTTAAAAATTTTTCTGGTGTAATTGCTAATTCAAGATCTCCAGAATATCCTTGATTTGAGCTTGCAATATAATATTTAATGTTATCTGCATAAAAAGCTGTTTCTTCACCTTCTGGTTCAAAACTTAATCCTACAGCTCCTGGCATAGGAAAAGGTGTTCCGTATGTTATTTGTCCCTCTTGTTCTATTATTTTTGCTATGTAACATTGTTCTATGCCGTATAAAACTTTGTTATTAGTTTCAGCCATTTTCATTTCCTCCTAAATTAAAATTTCAAAAAAATAACTTACTTGCCAGATGCCTTCATCTTTCAAGTAAGTTTCTTCTGTTTTATTCCACGGAATATCCGCTAAAATGATATCTTCTATTTTGTTTTGTTCTTCTATATTTTTGTCTATATATGTATAATCTAACTTTATTGGCACTCTTTTTTTGTAAACTTTATTGTCTGCCATAATATTGTCTGTATCTGTAGTTATTGCAACTAAATGTGGAGGCTGTGTTGGATTTTTAAATCTTCCATATGCGTATTTAAAACCTTGCTCTATACATCTTTGCTTTAATTCTTCTAATGTCATTCTAAGCCTCCTATGTCTTTTCTTAATTTATCTTCAAACTTCTTTCCATATTCTTGTTCAACTGGTCTTATGTGTGGTTGTGCTTCTGTATGTCCTCCATCAGCTGTGGCGTGTCCAAACTCTAATAAATGAGTAAGTTGATAGTGGTCTTTATTGTACAATTTAACCGAATAAACATTTTTTACTTTCTTTATTCTTTTAATTTTCCAGCCCTTAGAATACTCTTCTGTTGCACCTCTGGGTGATTCTTGTTTTATTGCACTTAAGGCTTCTTTACCAATTTCATTTGCATCTTTTTCTACAATATCTGATATATCATCTGCATATCCTTCTAATGCTTTCATTATTTCTTTGCTTAACATCTCTCCAGATATGCTTTTAGACATTTTTTATCTTCCTTTCACAAATCAAAGTTACTTCATCTGCGTAAGGTTCTGTTGCTCTTATAATAGTATAAGTAATTCCCATATATTTGAGTTCTTGCTGTCCTTCGTAATTTAAAGCACTTATTTTTAATCTTAATGTTGGCTTGTATCCAGATTGGTTGGCTACATAATATTCTTTGGCATATATTTCTTCATTTTTTATGATTGGTACAGGGCTTTCTTTTGTTATCTCTTTTTCTACACCTATTTCGTCTTGTACAATTTCTTTAAATAATAGTATACATTCAACATCATGCATCTTTATCAGCCACCTTATAGTCTGTAGATAAACCTAAATTAGCACAGAGCAAATTATATGTTCTCTGTGCTAATTCTTTTTCTTTTATATCTACATTACCAAAATTAGATTTTACAAACATAACAATAGCAGAATCTATTAAGCTATCATCCTTTTCTGTGTCGATATCTTGTCTTTTTAAATCTGCTATTCCTGCATTTATCCACATTTTTATTTCTTCATCTTTAGCTGTTGCAGTTTCAATTATACTTAAAGATTGTTTTGCTAGTTTTAGTAATTTATCCATTTACTTCCTCCTAGACACCAGCCTCTGCTATTACTATTTGTGTAGTAGCTTCCTTAGTTTTTCCTTTACTGTCTGTTACAACTACAGTTATATTTTTGTTTCCAGCTGTTGCTATTTGTGAATTTGCTTGTACTTCGTTTTCGCTTATTTTAAATTCGGCATTATCTTCCGTTTCTTCTTTTAGTGTATATATATAAGGAGCTGTGCCACCTGTTGCACTTAAATCAGCTACTTTTGTATTTGCTTCAACTGGTGCTGTAAGATTTTCAACTGCAGTTATTATTAATTCGTCAATTTCTGGATCTTCTGTTGGCTCTAATCCGTTTTTTTTTCCATTAATACAAATGCTTCTGTATTTACAGTTTTACCATCAACTAATGCCATTCCTCTATATACTCTATTTCCACTTCTAAATTCAGCTGAATCATCAGATGTTACATTTACAGGTTGATTCCAATTTAAAGTATATTTATTAAATAATCCATAAAGTATTTTTCCTTCTTCAATGTATTCATCTTCAATTACTGGTTTACCAAATATTCTTCCTGCATATTCTCCTGTTGGATCTGGAACAAAAACTAATGTATCTCCAACAGTAATAGTTGCTAAATCGTTCCATAATGTTTGTGTATTAACAACAAAAGCAGAACCTCTTTTATATCCTGCTTTTAAATTTGCCATAATTTTACAGATGTCTTTATAAGATATTACATTGCTTTCTTCACTTTGTAATTTTTTTATAGATTCCTTTAAAATTCCTTTAGGTTGTCCTGTTCCTGTACCATTTAATATAGCATTTTCAATTGCTATAGCCATTCTTTCAGTTAATTTCTTAACAATCCATGTCTCAAATGCTGCTATTGACATTTTAGAAACCTCAGCAGTAATAGATATTGTTCTAATTAATTTATATGCAGCAAAATCAACTGCGGATAACTCATCATCAACATCTGTAGATGCTGAGCCTTCTGCAACCCAACTTGCATCATTTACAGTATCTTCTTTAGGAATTGATAAGTATCCAGGGATATTTAAAACATCAACTAAATTGTATAAAGCTGATGTTTGTCTTAAGTTTTCTTCTATTCTATTTAAAGTAGTTGTTGGAACAGCTGCTCCAACTGAAGATTCAGCAGTTGTCATAGCTCTTTGTTCTTCTGCTGTTAATTCTCTGCCTTGTAGTCTTTTAAAGAAAGCACTTCTATATTCTTCAGTGTTTAGTATGTTTTCTTTATCCATTTTTCTTTTTTCTCCTTCATCATTATTTTTGTTTTCTTTGATGTCGCCTTTAAAATCTCTTGATTCTAAATTCTCAAAAGATTTTCTTAGTAAACTTCTTTCATCTACTTCTTCAACTATTTCAGCATTTTTTAATTCATCTAATTCTTTTCTTATTTCCTCTAATTCTTCATCTTTTGCCTCAGCAAATCTTTTTTGTAAATTTTTCTTTCTTTCTTCAAATTGTTTTTTAGTTAATTTCATTTTTATTTCCTCCTATTATTTTTTGCTTCTACCAGCATATATAAATTCCTATTCGTTTCTACCAACAAAAAAAGAATAGTTCTACCACTATTCTTCTTTCAGAATTATAAACTTAACATATCAAGTTCTAGTTTTAATCTTTCTCTGTTATGTTTCCTTCTTAAATATTCATTTTTATTATTTATATAGTCTTCTTTTTTCCTTGCAAAGATTTCTGTTGATTCATATGCAGGTGTATCAACAACAGATACATCAAAAAGTTTATCTATACTTGTTATTCTTCTAATATCGTTATCATAATCCCATTCTGCTTTTTTAACAGTAAAAGCAAAACTCATTTTATCTAGTAATCCTGCTTGTATCATTTTATATATATCTTTGTTCTGTGTTGTATCTATTAATGAAGCTCTTATTTTTAGTCCTTTTTCATCTACAGTTAATTGTAAACTTCCATTTCTAGTTCTTGCTAATATAAGGAAATTGTCTTCATGATTATATTTAAGAACACAATCTCTCATATCACAATCATTAAATGCATTGTGATCTATTATTTCTGTATACCATCCCATATTAGCAGATTTATTAAAAACTGCTGCATATCCTTCTACTATCATTTCATCTTGTTTATCATCTATTGCTCTTATTTCACTTAATCTAATTTCTTTAATTGCTTTTTCCATTTTTATCTTTTCCTCCTTGATAATCATTAGCAATTTTGCTGTCTATATTATTTAATGATTGTATTATTGTTGCTCCTTCTTCTCCTCCTAGAGGTTCAAAATCTATTATTTCTCTTCCTTCATCCTTTTTAAGCATTCCTAATTGTCCTGCTGTTTGTAGCAAACTAACCTTATCTTGTAAACTTGCATATTGTAATCTATTAGCAGTAAAAACTATTCTATGTCCTTTTTTTATTGAATCTCGATTGAATATCTTTACAGTAAATGCATCGCTCATTTGTATTGCTAATGGTTCAATAACGCTTTCATAAAAAGCATTCCATTCTTCAGAAGTAAACTTACTTCTGACAATATTTTCTGAAATTCTAAAATAATCAAATATATTGTAGTTAACTTGATTTAGTTGCTCTTTGTCTAGTAATACTGGCTTTAAATTTAGTTCTTGAAATTCAGACTTAGCATCTAAAGCAGCTATACCACTTCCGTTTCCTATATTTATAAAATCTCTTACGAAATTATCTCTACTTTCTTTAATATCTTTTTCTTTAAGCATTGCGTTTGAATGTTTAATAATTCCTCTTAAATTATTAGTTAATTTTATTGCATTTCGTATTCCTTCATTAGCTGTATTAGCTGTTTCAATTGGACTATTTAAAATTTTATTGTTTTCTCCATAAATGTCATTTCTGTTGTAGAATCTTCTTAAATGTATTAGTTGCTCATATGGTAATGTATATGTCTGACCATTAATAAATCTAAATTGCAATAAAGGCATTCCAGTATTTGTTTCATAAAGAGAATATTGTGTTGCCAAAACTGGATAAAGTCCAATTAACATTCCATCTTTATCGTAATCTAAATAAACAAAAGCATTATTATCTGTATAATACATAGAAATCAGTCTGTATATAAAATCAAATTTAGTCATTATCGGATTTGGTTCGAAACCAACTAGATAATTTATATCTCCTTGAATATTATTAGATATAGAGTTTTGAATATGCTTTGGAATTAACTTAGCAGCATGTGTCGCTATTGTATCAATACATTCTCTAGCAATATTACTATCATATAAATTATTTCCAACAGTTGTAAAGTCTGATTCATATGAATTAAACATTTTAAACTGCTCTTCTACTACCTTTTGCTGTTTTTTCTTTCCAAAAACTATATTAAACAGACTTCTTTTTTCTTTATTCATTCTATTCCTCCTGTAGTACTAGATAGTCATTCATTTTTTCATATAAAACACAATAAGCTATAATTAAACTTACTGTTCCATCTATTCTTTGTCTTTGTTTTTGTCCTTTTACTGGTCGAATATTGTCATTCTCATCTCTTTTAACAGCTGTATTACATAAACACCATTTTAATATTGGATTATTATTATAATTTACTTTCTTTTCTATTAAATCAGCTTCAAGCTGTTTCATAGGGTTACTCATCGTTTTTGCTCCTTGCCTTACTTCTACCATTTCGAATCCATAATTTTTCATTTCTTCAACCCAATATTGTGTATTCCAAGGATCATATCCTATCCACATTGCTGAAATTTGATAGTCCTCATTCATTTTTAAAAACCATTGTGTTACATTTGTATAGTTTACTTTTGCGCCTTCACATATTGTTACTAGCCCTCTTTTTTCCCATTTATCATATGGAATCTTGTCGTCTTTTACTTTAAATTCTAAGCGTTCACTTGGAATAAAGTACTGTTGTATTACATATTTCTTATTATGTTTTATAATTAATAATGTTGCACAAGTTAAATCTGTAGTACTAGAAAGGTCAACTCCTCCAATTGCATAAGTATCGAATAATTCTTCTATTTTGTAAGTTTCTTCATTATTTGCAATATCGAATGTTATCCATTTATCTTGGTCGTTCTGTCTAACGTTAAAGTCTTTGCATAATAAATTTGTTAGTTCACTAGGATTATTCTTAGCTCTGTTTACTTTATCTCTTAAGTCTTTAATATTTTTTATAGTTCCTAGCCCAGGATTTGCTTGATACCAAGCTAGCTCATTTTGCCAATCTTTTGGATTATTCAATTCGTATATAACGGGCAATATTGTTTCATCTACGATATCGCTTTTTCCTTCATATCCATTTATAACTTCTGTACAATACTCATATTCATTATCGAAAACACTTTCTCTAATTTGTCCCATCGTAGAAGTTTCCAAAAATAATGGTTCTTCTCTTGCAGACATTGAATCATACATAACATCTAATAGATTTTTATCTTTCCAAGCATGAATTTCATCACCGATTACAAAAAAAGCATTCAATCCATCTAATGAGTTAGAATCACTAGCTAATGCTTTAAAGAAACTTTCAGTTGCATCATAAAAAAGTCCATTTACTAGCGTTCTTATTCTTTTTGCTAGTACTGGACTTTTCTTTATCATTCTTTTAGCTTCTTCCCAAACAACTTTTGCTTGATCCTTTTTAGTTGCAACAGAATATATTTCCGCTCCACCTTCTCCAGCAGATGTCAACATATATGTTCCTAAGCCTGCGTCTATAGTAGACTTGCCGTTTTTTCTTCCTACAAATAAAATTCCTTTTTTGTACTTTCTTAAACCTGTTTCTTTATCTACGAATCCAAATAATGCTTGGATAAACGCTTTTTGCCATAATTCCAACTCAACTGACTTTCCAGCCCATTTTCCTTTTGAATGCTTGCAAAATTTTTCAATAAAATTTATTGGTCTATTGGCTTTATTTATATCGAAGATATAAGTATGAGTTTCTTCTTCTTCTGTTATTTCATTAAAAAAAGAAACTTGCTTAGGATTGTGTAAATCTTGTACAAGTTTCTTATATACAGCTAAAACTTTGTTTGAAGCTTTAATCGGATTTTTTAATAGGAACTGATAGTATTCTTCTATATATGTAATCATGTTAAATCATTGAATCTTTCAAATTCATCATCCTCACTAATTTGTTTTTCTTCTGGAAGCATGTCGTTTAATTGTTTTATAATGTTCATATAATTTTTTATGCTTACATTATATGTTTTAGATGCAACACTTTCTTTATATCCAAATTGTCCTTTTCCATTCATATAAAATTCTTTAATTCCATTTTCTTTTATGTCTTCTTGCATTAACTTTAATTGAACAGCTATAAAAGCTGCATTTTCTATTATTTTTTCTGTTAATTTCTTTTTGCTATCTGGTAAATCTTTATATAATTTTTTTAATCTATTTTTTTCTTTGTTTATTTCTTTTTTTATTTGTTCTTTTTGCTCTTCTGATATTTCTTCTTTTTGAGCATTTTCGAGTGCTTTTTTTACTGCATCATCTTCGTTCATCTACCACACCCCTCACGCGAAAGAACTTGTGTATTTTTCGAATGCCCACCCACCGTTCTCCCATAAGCATTGATTTTGTAAGGTTATGGGGGGCTATTTTGCTATAATTGTTTCCACTTTCTTCCTATATTCTTCTAATTCTTTGATAGAATCATTTATTAAATTAATTTTTTTATTTATTTCTTTTTTATTTTTATCTGTAAGCTTTAAGTTGCTTAACTCATCTATTAATGTCTTATCATTTATATAATACTTCTGACTATTATTCTCTTTGTACACTCTAAACAAATCTTGAATCTTATCTTGATTATTTATTTCTTCTATCTCTTCTTTGGTCTTGTGAGTATTAACAATAATAAACTTAGAAGAATGTATTCTACTACAATCCTTGTGTTTTTGTAATGATTTTATACCTTCTTCTAAATCTATTCTGTCTTTATCTGTTAGGCTTTTCAATATAGTTATAGTATATACTTCGTCATCTATTGCTCTTTGTTCAATATTCATTCTTTATTAAATCTCCGTTTTCATCAAACTTGTACTCTACTTTGTCTGCAAAATGTTCAGTGTTGTGACATTGTTTGCATAAGCTTTCTAGATTGTTTATATTGAAGAATATATTATCATCTTCGTAATTTTGTTCAGTTATATATTCTTTATGATGTACAAAATAGGCAGGAACATATATTTCTTTCTTCTCACATCTTTCACACATAGGATTTAATATTAATTTCTGCCTTCTTAACTTCTGCCATCTTTTACTTTTGTATTTCTTTGCAATTAATGGATTATCTCTTTCTGTCATAACTATTCCTTCATTGCATTTTCTTTTTCTACTTTCTTTGTTGCTGTTTCTTTCTTTTCTATTACTTCAACTGCATATGGCTCTCCATTATTTCTTCTAGCTTTTAATATTTCTTCTGCTCTTTTATTATTAAATTGTTTTACTTGTCCTTCTTTGTATTCTTCTCTTGTATATTTATCTGGAACATTTACTAAAAATTTTATTTTTTTCATTTTACTCTCCTATTTTTTTATTAATTTTTAATAGTTGTATAATAAATCTGCCTAATAATTCTTCTATTTTTTCATTTGCCTCTTCTTCTGAAATTTCTAATGTGTTATTTTCTAATTTATCAGATATATCTACTACTTCATTTAAAATGTCTGTTATTTGTTTAAATAATTTAGCTAGATCTCTTAATTCTTCTGTATCCCTTTTTTCTATTTCCATCTTCTCCACTACTTTCTTTAAAACATTTATCATAATATTTGCATTGCTCACATTTGCGTTTCATACATTCTTTCCAATTTAATTTATCTTTCATATTTTCATTACCTTTATTAATAAATATAAAATTATAATTTTCAGTTTCATTTATTTCTCCTTATAAATAAAAAACAAGCTACACTAGAAATAGCTTGTTTAGTCAAATATTTATATTAAGAAAGGAGGTGATCTTGCAACAAATCACAATGTCTAGTACATAAAAAAAGAGTAGACATTAAAAACATCTACTCTTATGGTTGCAGGAACAAGATTCGAACTTGTGACCTTTGGCTTATGAGACCAACGAGCTGCCATCTGCTCTATCCCGCAATATAAAAAATTGTGACATATATAGTCACAATTTTATGTAGTAATTATATTTGAATAATAATGAAAGGATGCCTTACAACTTTTTGTTGCTATTATAAATTATAAACTGTTATTTTTTAAAAAACAAGTGCAAAACAACCGCAATTTAACCGCAAAATAACCGCATTTTCATTTTTTATATTTTTGATACTTTTTTTAATGCTCTATTAATCATTCTTTGTATTGTATCTTCACTTCTCGTTTCGCTATATATCTGATAGTATACTCTATTTCCTATATCAGCATAACTACATTCTTCGATATACCTTGCAATTAATAATTGTTTTTCTTTATATGTTAATATCTCTAATCTATCATCTACAGCCTCTACATCTTTTCTTAATTTCTTTATATCCTCTTCTAGTTTCTTTATATCCTCTTCTAGTTTAATTCTTTTATCATCTGTCTTAATAATGCTGTTTCCTGTTTTGTCTGATATAGTATTTTTACTATGTATTCCTTCCGTATCATAATTTATTTCACTTATACTAGTATCTACTACTAGATTCTTTAATTCTATTCTTTTGTTCTTTAATTCTTTTAATCTAATGTTTAATGTAGCTTTATTTTCTTTATAGTTTTTTAATAATTTAATTAAGGTTTTAATTTCCAATCTTTTGTACCTCCTACAATTTATATTATTTTCTTTAATTCCTCTTCTAGGTTTAATTTCTTTTTATCTAATTCTATATTGTGTTTCTCTAAATCTTCTATTTTCTTATCTAGTTTTATAAAATAACTTATAGGTTTTGAGTTTATGTATCTTAATATTGCTTTGTAAATATCCTTTTTCGTTATATTGGAATGTGTTACATAAGTAAACTTTTTGATTTCTATGTTACTTATTTTAATCTTCACGCTTATTGTCCATGACATATCGAAAAATCTCCATCCGTCTGCTCTGATTGATTCTGTATTGTGTTCTATAGAATAACTTAAATTATGTTTTAATCTTGCATTTATTTCATCTATTTTTCTTTCTAAATAAAACTTATATAACTTCTCTTCTGTTAATAATTTATTTTTTAATTCATTTTGAATATCATCTATTTCTTTTAATCTTTTTCTTAACTTAAACATTTGTATTCCTCCCTTAATTTTATAATTCAAATAATTTATTAATTGCATACTCTAATCCTTCTATTTTTCCATTTATTCTTAACATTTCTTCTCTACAACTATCTTTTTTTAATCCTTCTAATCTCTTTATTTCTCTTTCTAAAAAATTTTTCATTGTTAATTTAGTCATATTATGAGGCTTATTATCATAATATTGTACTTCGTCGCATTCTATTGGTATCTCAAGTACTTGTTCTTTATTTAATTGTTTTTCTAATTCCATATTTCTTCCTTTTAAGTATCCTATTTGTTCTATTATTTGTGTATAACATTCTACAGAAATTAACATCGTTGGCTGTGCAAAGCCTTTGTCATTGATTACTTTAACATTATTCATATTTAATCTTTCTCCTTCACTTTCCCCTATTTTAATTCTCATATTATCTCCTTATGTTTAATTTATCTATTAATACTTCCACCTGCATTTACATTACCTCTTATTTCATCACAATTTACACTACCTCCACAACTAATATCTCCGCCAACATTATCACAATTTATTGAGCCTCCTGCTTTTATATTACCTTTAACATTGTCACATTCAACTGATCCTTCACATTCTATATTTTCAACATCTCCATATACATATATATTGCTTTTCTTTTTTGCCTCTTCTGATATTATCTTTCCATCAACATATACTTTATTATTAATTACTTGTATGTTATTTCCATCGCATTTTATTTCTTTGCCATTTATAATTATCTTGTTCATTATTACCTCCTATTGTATATTTTTAATTTAATATTTCTTTCTATTAAACTAGATTGAATTTTTCTAAATTTTATTTCATTTTTCCAAGACATAGTATCTAATTTTACATCTACTTCATTAGTAATGTAAATTGTACAATCTCTTCTTCCTATTAATGCTTGCTCTAATTCAAATATGTCTTTTACTAACAATTTTGGTTCAGTTAATTTATTATAAATTTCTTCTGCCTCTTTATCATAAAATTGATTTACTATCCATAATCCTCTACCATTTTTTCTAGCTACAATTAATGCTTGTCTACTACTTCCTTCTGCTTTGTCATATCCTATAACTAGTCTATCTTCCATATTTCGCTTTCCTTTCAAAATGTTGTTTTGTACAATTTATCATTTTTTCATGTGTACAATCTTCTTCTATATCCGTTTCACAATCACATTTTATTGCACATATTGTGTCATCTACTATTGCACTACTACATATATGTTCTGCCATTAAGTCTATCATCTTGTCTTTCTTCTCCAATTCTACTTTCCAGCCTTTATCTAAATCGTCTAAATCTGTATCTGCTTTTTCTTTAGCTTTTATACTATTGTTTAGTTCTTTTGCTAAATTATCTGCTAATAATTTCTTATATTTTTCTATCTCTGCGTCTTTTTCTTTTAGCATATTTAATACTGTTTCTATTGCTATGCTTTCATCGTCTAAACTAGCTGCTAACTGCATTGTATTTATATCTCTTACTCTTCTTGCTTCTTTTATAACGTTATTATTTGTATTTATTATTTTTTTACATTTTTCTATTGCTTCCTCTTTAGTCATCTACTCACCTTCTTCAAAACAATATTCTTTTATTTTGTTATCTGTAAATCTAATTTGACCATAATAAACTTCTAAAACTTTTCCATTTTCTAATTCAACTAAACCCATTGCATATTGTTTCTTAAATAAATCTTCTTTCATTATCCATTTATGAAAAAGTGCTTTTCTTTCTTTTCCATCTTTTAAATCTATAAAGCAAGGTCTATATTCTGGTTTTATTAATATTTCATTTAATGCTGCCATCTCTATTTTTCCTCCTCAAAATTTAATTTAACATCGTTTAGCTTTATTAAGTTTTTTGTTTCCTGCTTTAATCTGTTATACTTTTCTTTGCTTATAACTATTGATTTTACTCCCATTGCTATAAGCTGTTCTATCTTCTTATCTTCTGTCATTCCTTCCATCTCCTAAATAATAAATTTCTTGTAATGTATTTAATCTAATATCATCTTTAAAATCTTTATATTCTTGTTGCAATTCAAATTGCCTTTCATTTATTAATTCTCTTATTTTATCTTTACTAATATATTTTTCTTCTATATATTTTCTTATCTTTTTAATGTTTTCAAAAGGTACATTACCAAATATATCTTCAAACTCTTCTTCTATCATTGCTTTTCCTCCTATTAATTGTCTAAATATGCTGTATTGTCTATGTATTCTTCTCCCTTAAATATATTAAAATCTCCACTATTTTCTATTATTGTTATGTCTCTATAGTCCTTTTCCTTATCTTCGTCTAATAGTTCTATATTGCATTCTCCCATACTTTTTCTTAATCCAAAACATTTACTTCCTAGTTCTCTTGCTAATTTTTCTGTTAAATCTCTTTCTGTATAATAAATTACATATACATATTCAAAATCTACTCCATATTTCTTCATTTAATCATTCTTCCTCTCTTCACTTATCATTTTATAAAATTTAAAATCATCATTTTGTTGATATGTTAATTCTTCTTCATTTAAATATTTATGTCTTACTCTATATCGTTTTATATTATTTTCATCATATTGCTTTATTGTGTTATATTCTCGTACATAAACATCATATTTTCTAATTGGATTTGTTAATGCTGAGCCTATCCAACACTTTACAACTACACCTATTAAACTTTCTTCAACAACTACTATATCCCCAAATAATAATTCTTCCATTTATTTATCCTTCCTTAATTATTCTTTCCATCTCACTTCATCAGCTTCTAATAATTTAGCTAGGCTCTCTCTGTTCACTATCGTTATTAATTTCCCTTGTTCATCATAATAGCTATACTCTATTAACTCTTCTCTTTTTACTTCCATAATTTCCTCCTATAATTGATTTATCTTCTGTCTGTCCGGTTCAAATTGTCGCAGTACTGGATTTAAGCAACAATTATGTAATGCTACAGTTATTGTTTTATTACATTTTGTTAAGCTTTTTGGAAGATTTACTACTCCTCCTCTTCTTGCATCATTATTTTTTGTTATAATAATTTTCTTTTTGCATTCATCACATATATAATATTCATACTCTTTTTCTTTTTTCTCATTTGTTAGATGATTCGTGTTTTCACTAGAATATTTTATATGTTTTATAGGCTTTTTTCTGTCTATAACTTCTTTTATATTCATTTTTACCTCCTAAATTCTACTAAGTAATATTAGTAAGTCTTGTTGTTGTTCTTTAGATAAATTTGTATATTCTTGCCTTCGTTGACATTCTCCAACGATTTTTACTTTTTCGTAAAATTTTTTGCCTTCTAGCTTCTCTTTATATTCTTCATATAAATATAAAGAGTCTTTATCTAGTCTATTTATGTCTGCGGTTTCTACTCCGGTTTTTACTACTATTTGTACTACTGTTTTTACTACGGTTTGTACTTTCAAAATTGTAAGTATTTATTTTATATTTGTTTGGGCTGCCTTTTTTACCTTTTTCATAATCGAATAAACCTGCTTCCAATAATTTATTTCTTATTTCTATAAAAGTAGCTTCTCTTTTTATTTGCATAACGGACATTAATCTTTGGTTATCTACAGCTATCCATTCTTCCCAACCACATCTATTGAACAGTGCAATAAGCTTGTACCATAGCAATTGTGATGCAATTGGTAAATGATGAGTTTCGAGCCAATTCTCAAATCCGTTAATTAACTCTATGTATGTCATGTCTTTACCTCCTGCTGTTTTGTTCTATCAGAGGCACTATTCCTTCTTCTTTTAATTTTCTATATAAGAATAATCGTCCTTTTTGTGTCCACTCAGTATTTACACTTGTTCCTTTTGTATTATCACTCTTGGTATATTCTGTAGTTTTACTATGTACGAATCCTTCGCCTTTATATCTTTCGTATAAGACCCATGTTCCACCAATTTTATGTTGTATTCCCATTTCATGTAACTTTTTATTAAAAGCTTGTGCTGTCATTCCATAATCGTTTGCAATTACTGTTACAAGTATTGTATCTTTACTTTTTAGAATCTCATTTAAATATTTATTGTCCTCTTCTAATAGCTGTACTTCCTTTTGTAATTGTTTCTTTTCTTCTCTTGTTTTCTTTAATTCTTGTAAAGATGCAATTAATAAATCTGGATTATCTAATAATTGTTCTGTTGCATACATTCCATGCTTTCTAATTGTAGGTAATACTTCATTTGTCACCCATCTCTTAAACTTTTTAGCACTTGGTAGTTTACTAGACATTATTAGGCTATATAGACCACTTTCATTTATTACAGTTAGTTCCTGTATACCTCCAAGGGTGTCGCAATTTGCTACTCCCTTGTCTCCTTCATCAACATGCTTATTTATTGCATCTCTTGTATTTTTATAGCCTAATATCTCTGCTATATCTTTTCCTATAAAATATGGTTCATTATTTATCTCAATACTTCGTATTTCTCCAAATTCTCTATTCTTAAAAACTTGTATATTATGCATGATTTTCTCCTTCCTATGTAAAAAATAGGGTATAACTTATATTGTCATACCCCGTTGTCCACACTAATTAACATTTATAAAAGGAATTGCATCTGAAGTAGTTGTTGGTAATTGTCCATTCCATTTTTCTATTGCCTTTTGTTCGTTTTCAATTTCTTTTAACCTTAAGTAATTATCTGTAATTTGCTCATTTTGTTGTCTCATCACTTCAGCATCTGCCTTAGCATTTTCTATTTTTTTCTCGTTTTCTACTTTTGCTTTTTCTAATTCATATTGTGCTTTTTGTGTTTCTTGCTCTACTATTTGTTTTTGTTCTACTGCTGTGTCAAATTCTTCTGAAAAACTTAAATCTGTTATATTTAAAGCTGTTACTGTTACACCTTTATTTTCTAATTTATTTTTTAATAAATTAATAATTACATCTGCCACTTCACTTCTTTTTGTTATTGTTTCTTCTGCTGTATATTGACTTATTCCTTGTTTAATACTTTCTAATATTGCTGGTTCTATTAATACTGTTTGATAATCTTTTCCCACTTCTTTATATAAATTATTTGCATTGTTTTTATCTACGTTATAATTAACTACTACTTTTAAATTGCTTATTTTTTGTAAATCTTTTGAACTCGCTTCTGTTGCTATCTCATATTTTTGTGTTCTACAGTCTATCTTTACAATGCTTTCTATAAATGGTGCCTTTAAATTAAATCCTTCTTGAATCACATCATCTTGTACTTGTCCGAATCTCGTTTTTACTCCTACATATCCAGTTGGTACAGTTGTTATACTAGCAACAAGTATGATCATTGCTATTACAATTACTCCTACAATACTTCCTATAATAATTTTAGTTTTTGTTTCCATATACATTTTTTACCTCCCAAATTCTTTAATAAATTTCTCTTCACTATATTTTTTTATAAATTTTTGTTTTGCTTCTTCTTGAATTGCTTTCTTTTTTAAAGGATTATCCGTTAACTCTCTGTGACATTTAAAACATATTGGTATAACTAGTCCATACTTCATACTAGTCTGTCTGTTTCTTCCACCAAAAACTTCGTCAAAGTGATCCTTTTTATGCTCTTGACAGATATAGCAAATATCTAAATTGTATGTAATTATGCTGTACCTTTTGCGCTCTAATTTTGCCAGTTTGCTGCTTTTCTTCTTTATTTTCTTGTGTTCTTTTTTTTCTGTTTTCGGTGGTTTAGGCACAGGATGAAATTCTTTTGATAAATCCATTTGTCCCTCTTTTCTTGCATTTCATTAGCATTTATGCTAAAATAATCTAAATTGATTTATTTAAATTAATTATTTATAGTGGTTGTTGATGTGTCAGCATTAGCAATCACTTTTTTTATTCTTTTATAACTTTTATACAATTCTAAATAACTTGTTTCTGCCAAATCTGTGTTGTCTACTTCATTCTTTATTAATCTTAATTTATTAGATTTTTCACTTAACTCACGTTCTACTTCGTAAATTTCTTCTTCTAAATTATTTACTTTATCGTTATATATCTCTGTAGATACTATTGCATAGGCTACTAACATTCCTATAATAACTAACAATAAAAATATTATTATTGCTTCCATTTGTTCTCTATTCTCCTTTTTTCTAATTTCATTTTTGATAACGTAACAATATGCCAAATATATATTTTATCTAATCTATCCATCTTTTTTATCACTTCCTTTCTATTAAATTTTGTATTATAATTACCTCGATTGGAGGTGAATACCGATGACAATATGTCCCTTTTTAAGAGTTCAAGGAAATATTTGTCCTTGTGATCGTAGATGTGCTTTATTAACAAGCAATGGCTGTAGCATTAAAGTAATTGCTGAATCATTAAATAAAGACACTTCTAATAACCTTAATAAAACTACTTCTGACTAATTGCATTTAATTGTATCAGCTTATCTATAATCTCAAGTGTACGTGGACTTGGGATTTCTTCTTTTTCTAATCTCTCTTTTACTTTATCTATAAGTTTTTGTTTTATTTCTTCCATATTTTAACTCCTTATCCAATAAATATTTTTATTACTACTAATGCTCCTGCTGCTATAAGTACTAAAGTAGGTATTACATCACTACACAAACTACATACTACTTTTCCAATTATGCAATATTTTTTCATTTGTTTACTCATTGTCTCTCACTCCTTTCATTCATCTTTTGTAACTCTAATAAAATTAGAAGTTCTACACTTTGTTTTGGATTGTTTTTTACGTCTATCCCCATATCGTAAAGTCTTACTGCTGTTTTATCTGCTACTAATTTTCCACTTTCTAATCGAGGGAAATTTTTTTCTTTAAATCTGCTTCTTGCCCACTCATTGGAATGTCCTCGTATTCTTGCATATATTTCTGGTGTAATTGTGTCAGGAGCATCATCCCAGTTTAAAGTTATCTCTCTTTTTACATTCAATTCAATTCTTCCTTTCTATCTAGTTTTGTAGTATAATTACCTTAATTGGAGGTGATTATAATATGTTTCAAACTAAAAAGTTTAAATATCTATTATCAAATGTTACATCAAGTAACCACGTTACTTTTGATATTCCTATAAAATGTCCTAACTGTAATGCATTTGTTCAACCTAAAATATTGGATAATAAAAAATTATCATTTTCTTCAGATAAATCATTAGTAGTCATAGTGTATAAAGGTGATTGTTGTAATACGCCTTTTTATGGTACCTATTTATATGCATCTTTTTCAGCAGAGTTAATGGATATATATCCTCATTTAAAACCTACCGTTTTACCAGATAAAATTAAAGAATTATCCCCTAGATTTGTACATCTGTATGAACAATCATATACAGCAGAACAAAATAATCATATTGAACTTGCTGGTTCTGGATATCGCAATGCAATAGAAGTACTAATAAAAGACTTTGCTATAAAAAAGCTAAACGCTTCTCAAGATAAAGTTAGTAAAATGAAACTATATGATGCAATTGGAACCTATCTTACTGAAGTTAACATTAATACTGCCGCTGCTGATGTAATTAGAGTTTTAGGTAATGATTATACTCATTATCAAAGAAATTATGACGATATAGATTTCATTGTTGTAAAAAAATATCTTGAGATTTTTATTCAACAAATAGAAACTAAATTATTAATGATGGAACCTATTGTTCCAACACATCGTCAATAATTAATGTATCTTTTTCTGCCAATAAAACTCCTTTAAAGTCCCAGTATTGATAAATCAATCTTACTGGGTCTTCTTTAGTTCCTCTTCCTATTATTGACTCAGTTCTTATTACTTTCATTACTTTTGCTTTATCTGTTCCTCTTGGTCTTGCTGTCTCCATTTTCTCACCTCTTCTCTATTTATTTGTGTCGAGCTGCATTATTTACGCTTAATGCGTTATTTTTGTTTAAAAAAATAATGTTATCATATTTGATACCATATGCTTTTTCTAGTTTGGGAATATATTTTGCACTAGGAAAACTTTTTCCCCTTTCCCAATTTCCTATTGTATCTTTTGAAACACCTATTATTTTAGCAGATTCTTTTTGACTTAAATTTCTATTAACTCTTGCTGCTTTCATTGTTAACTTTGTTTCCATCGTATATAATGTTCCCTCCTCTCTTGTAATTTTTATCGATTATATTACGCTTTAAGTATAATGTCAATACCTAAAGCGTAATATTTTTATTTTTTTATTGACTTTTTTACACTATCAGCGTATAATTATTGCCAGAGGTGGATTATGAGCGATTTAGGTAATAAAGAAATTTTTTCAAAAAATTTAAAATATTATATGGACTTATACAAAAAAGAAAGAAATGATATATGTAGAGATTTAAACTTTAAATATACTACTTTTACTGATTGGTATAATGGCAAGAAATATCCTAGAATTGATAAGATTGAAATGTTAGCAAATTATTTTAACATAAAAAAATCTGACTTAATAGAAAATCATGAAGATGATATATTAAATAAAATAGGTGCTATACCTATTTTGGATATAGATGTTACAAACATTCCTCTTCTAGGTACAGTAAAAGCAGGATATGATTATTTAGCACAAGAAAACATTATAGATTATATTTCTTTTAAAGTAGATGGAACTGATAAGGAAAACTATTATGCTCTAAATGTTGTAGGAGATAGTATGACACCACTTTTTGATGATGGGGATACTGTTATAGTTCATAAGCAAGATGATTTTGAAAATGGAGATAATTGTGTTGTTTTAATTAATGGGGAAGAAGCTACAATAAAAAAAGTATATAAAGATAATACTGGAATAGAATTAAAAGCTGTAAATCCATATTATCCACCACGATTATTTTCTAAAAAAGATATAAAAGATTTACCAGTAAAAATTATTGGTGTTGTGGAGAAATCTATTAGAAATTTTAAAAATAAATAAAACTTAAAAGGAGAAAATAACATGAAGCAAGACGAAGCAGCAAATAAACAAATTATATACATGAACATGGACGATTCTGGTGTATTAATAAAAGGAAAAATTGATGATCCTATATTTGTTTACGGTGGAATTATATTCTTATCAAAAGATGAAAAAGACAATTTCTTAAGACAATATTCTGCTTTAGTTAATCTTATAAAAGCTAAATATTGCGTTGAGCTAAAACAAGATAATTCCATTAATTCAGATTTTTGTTTAACTCATTCAAAACAAAATTGCAAATACAACTGTCCTGAACTTAAATCTTCTCTAATAGAAAACTCTGATAAAAGACGTTTCTTAAATTTAATAAAAAATTATCATTGTTCTGTTGCTATTGTTGATAATAATAAATTATACAATAGTATAACTAAAGACAAGGCCTCTAAAGGAAGATTTAAAGATTATGTAATTAGAAGATTGGTAAAGGAAATCATTAAACAACTAATATCAGAAAATCAAATAAATCCAGAAATACCCGTTAGAATTATATTAAATCTAGATGAGCAATCTACTAAAAGTAATGGATATTATGATTTAAAAAGTGGAATCATAGAAGAGTTAAAATATGGCATTGTTAACTATAATTATGATACATTTTTTACTCCTATTCTTTCAGATGTTGAAGTAGAAGTGCATCATCAAGATTCTTACAATTCTCTATGCGTTCAAGCAGCAGATTTAATTGTAGGAGAAATTAGACATAACAGATTAGACTTCTTAAAAACTAAAGACTTTTGCATATATTCAAAAAGGACTAACTTTGTAAATACAATTATTTATATGCCATAAAAAAAGAGCCAGCTGACTGACTCTTTCCAGATAAGTAGGTATATTTACAATACACTTAATTTTTCAATCTAATCTTATCTGTACACCGAACAAAGGGTATTTCCCTTCTGGTATAATAATTGTAGCATTTCGTAAAAAAAATGTCAACAATTACACTATATATTTTATTCAATTAAATTAAAAATATTCATTTATAAAAGAGAGAAATGTGTTCTAAAGTTCGCAGCTCGACACATTTCTCAAAAACAACCACTATTGAAAGTGATTTGTATTATTATATAATAAAAATACTTTCATTTTCAATAGTTTATTAAACAAATTTATTGAAATGGAGGTATTTTTTATGTCTAGAGCAAACGGAGAAGGAACTATTTATGAAACTATTCAAAAAATAAAAAGAAAATTTGATAATACAAAAATGTGTAAGATTTGTAGTGAATGTAAAGATAGAACCTATTGTAATAATAGAATTGGTTACGTTAAATGTGATAAATGTATAAATTGTACTTCTAAAGACTGTGACAGATTTTATATATATAAGAAATCTTTTGCACAAATTTCTACAAAAGAAGGTAGAAAAACTGTAGGTGCTGGAAAAACTAAAAAAGAAGCATCTAATAAAAAAGCTTTAGAAGAAGAAAAGTTGGAAAAGCAAAAAAATATAAAAGAAGGAAACTGTTCTCTTGTAGATACAATGAAAAAGAATAATGCAGAAAAACATAATTTAAAGCTAATTTCAGATAGCACTTACATTAGAAATAATGAAACAATAAAAAGTATTGAAAAGCATCCCTCTTCTTATAAAAAAATGATAGACTTAACAGAAGATAATATCAAAGAAATCATTGCTTATTTTGTATCTTTAAATAAATCGCAATCTCAACTTCAAAAAATTTATGATCAAATTTCTGGTGCATTTAATTATTGCAAGTTAGATACTATTGAAGATATAAAAAGAAATAGCTTTGTTAGCAATGTAACACCAAAAGATATCACAGCATTTACTGTAGATGAAGAAAAACAATTATTAGAATATATTAATAAGAATGAGCATATATTAGTAAGTCCAAAATCAAAAATAGATTCAACAACTGTTAAGAATTTAATAAAGTTTAATCTTGCAACTGGTATGCGTATAGGAGAAATATGTGCTTTAGATAAAGATAAAGATATTGATAGAGAAAACAAGAAAGTTTTAGTTCATAAAACTATAACTAAAAGTTCTGAAAATAAGTTTGTCATAGGCAATCAAACAAAAACTGGAAGAAAGACGAAACAAGCTAGAAAAAAAGATATAAGATATATACCATTTTCTGTTCTTTTTGATGAGAATCAGTTTACAGCCATTTTAGATGAACAATGTAAAATTAGTTCTAGTAATCCAAATAATTCTTTAAATCTTCTTTTTTGTACTAAAGAAGGACAAATTATAACACATACTGCTTTTAATAACATATTTAAAAGAATTTGTCGTTCTGCTGGAATAAAATTAAATTTAATTGAAGGTTGCAATACTCATATGATGAAACACACAGGAGTTACTAGAATGATAGAAAACGGAATTAGAATAGAAGTAATATCCAAACTTGTTGGAACTACAGTTGAAGTTTTAAGAAAAACTTATGCACATATCTTGGATGATTTTGTGGAAAATGAAATTGAAAAATCAATAAAAAATAGAAATAGCACATTATCTTTAATGTAATTTTTTAATGCAATTAATAAAATTTTTAATGCAATTTTAATGCAGTTTTTTATTAAAATAATATAAAACAATAAAACTTAATATAAAACCTCTAGTAAATGATAGACTATGAAAGTCTTGAAAATACTCAATAATATAACTTAATATACAAATAATGCAAAATAAAAAAGAGTAGTTTTTAAACTACTCTTTTTTGGTGCAGAT
>UMGV01066844.1_pt1 | contig 36224 bp, 28 predicted proteins | sample 1965361 | NCBI WGS metagenome assembly UMGV01 (sample SAMEA4836081, study PRJEB28245) | human gut metagenome | biome: gut microbiome; material: fecal sample | place: Denmark | collected 2008
TAACAAGATTTAGTAAAATCATACCAAGTAAAAACGATAAATACATTACTTTGTTTTTTACTTTATCTTTAATAATTGAATGTCTACTTCGACAATTGAAACTATGGAATAATCTTGCTGAACATAATGTTAAAAATACACATGTTCTAGCAGCATATTGATTAGTTTCTAAACCTATATGATATGATAAAATCGTAAAAAAAGCAATCAATATTCCTTCAAATGATATTTTCAAAAAAACTCGTTTTGATATTAGAGATTCTTTTGGCTTCCTTGGTTTTTGTTTTATTAAATCTTCTTTCATTGGTTCCATTCCAATAGCAATAGCTGGTAAACTATCAGTTAACAAATTAATAAACAATAAGTGAACTGGAGCAAAAGGAATTGGAAGAGCCAATAAACTAGTATATAGAACGCTTAATATTCCAGCAGCATTTCCTGATATAAGAAAACGAATTGCATTTTGAATGTTATCATAAATATTTCTACCATTTCGAACAGCTTTAATAATAGTTGAATAATTATCATCGATTAATATAATAGATGATGCATCTTTAGAAACTTCAGTTCCACCATCTCCCATTGATATTCCTATATTAGCTTTTTTAATAGCGGGAGCATCATTAACACCATCGCCTACAAATGCTACTACTTGATTGTTTCTTTGAAGTGCTGTAACAATTCTAATTTTATCCCTTGGAGTTACTCTTGCGTATACACTAGTCGAAAATATTATCTTATCTAATTCATTTTCACTTAATTTTTCTAGTTCTAATCCAGTTAATATATTATCGCCATCTTTAAAAATACCTACTTCTTTTGCTATTGCTAAAGCTGTTATTTTATTATCTCCAGTTATCATTATAGGTTTAATACCCGCAATGTATGAATCACTAATTGCCCTTTTGGTTTCTTGTTTTGGTGGATCAATCATTCCCACTAAACCAATAAAAATCAAGTTGTTTTCATCACTAATATTAATTTTTCTTTTTGATTGAACATCCTTATAACTTAACGCTATAACTCTTAGACCTGATTCACTCATTAATTTACTTTTCATTTTCAAATCAAAAAGAATATCACTAGTAATTCTAACTATTTCACCATTATTAATCATACCACTGCATCTGTTAATTAAAATATCAAATGCACCCTTGGTAAACATTATATTTTTTCCTTTATAAAAGTTAAGCGTGCTCATTAATTTTCTATTTGATTCAAATGGCACCTCATCAATTCTTTTATATTTTTCCTTAAAATGTTCTATATCAATATTTGTCATTTTTAGCAATGCTTCTTCAGTTGAAACTTTCTTGTTATTTTTTAAATTAGCATTGTTACACAAAATACTACAAGCAAGTAGATATTCTTCTTCTTGACTATTAAAAGTAACATCATCAACACCTTTAATTTTATTATTAACCAAAATTTCTCTAACACTCATTTTGTTTTGTGTTATTGTTCCAGTTTTGTCTGTGCATATTACTGTTATACATCCTAGTCCTTCTACTGCTTTTAGTTCTTTAACGATAGCTTTTTCAACTGCCATTTTTTGAGTGCCTAAAGCTAAAACAATTGTTACAATTGATGATAATGCTTCAGGAATAGCAGCTACAGCTAAAGCTACCGCAAACATCAAAGCATCCAATAATTTCACATGACGATATAAACTTAATCCAAATACAATTAAACATATAGATATTATTATTATCGCCAAATTTTTACTGAAATTATCTAAAGAATCTTGAAGTGGCGTTTTATCTTTTTTTGTTTCCTTTAAGGCTTTAGCAATTTTCCCTATCTCTGTATTCATTCCTACTGCTACAACTATTCCTAGTCCCCTTCCTTCAGTTACTAACGAACTAGAAAAAGCCATATTTTTTTGTTCAGCAATTGGAAGATCTTTTTTCAATACAATATTGGCATTTTTTTCAACACTTAATGATTCACCAGTTAATGAACTCTCATTTATTTCTAAATTAACTTGTTTTATCAATCTTATATCAGCACTAATTATGTCACCTGTTTCTAAAACTACAACATCACCAACAATCACTTCACTAGATTGAATTCTTGTTTCCATTCCATTTCTAATTACTTTAGTTGTTGGACTAGAAAGACTTTTTAAACTTTTTAAAGACTTTTCGGCTTTGAAATATTGAATAGTACCTAATGTAGCATTTAATGATATAACGAAAAATATCACAATAGTACTTTCTAATCCACCTGTAAATAATGAAATAATAGCTGAAGCAATCAAAATCATTACTAATATATCTTGAAATTGTTCCAAAAATACTCTTGCCTTACTTTTTGGTTTTTTTTCTTCTAAGACATTTATACCATATTTCTTTTTTCTTGATTCTACTTCATCTGTACTTAATCCTGCTGGTGATGATTGCAACTTTTCGTATACTATGTCTATATCCATTGAATAATATTCGTTTTCCATCATTTCTCCCCTCATAATAAAAAAAGACTTTGATTTAACTAAAGTCTTTTATAGGACAAATAGTCATATATCAATAGAATATATATTTTCTATCTGCTTTTTTATTACTATGATTTTTCTAAATAATTCTTCTTAAGCTTTTTTAAAGCTTTTTTCTCTAATCTTGATATTTTACTTTGACTTTTGTTAAGTGAACATGCCAATTCATATTGAGTCATTTTTAAAAAATATCTACTATATATAATATTATATAGTTCCCCATCAAGATATTTTTTTATATCACGCAATGTGACTTGTTTTTTGTCATTATTATCACTATCACTACTGGATACGAAATCTAATAATTCATTGTCATCATTTTCTTTATTTAATGAAATTACTTTTTCTTTATAATTCAAAGCCAAAATAACATTTTCTTTGCTAGTGTTTAATTCTTTTGCAACTTCATCAATTGATTTATCATCATTTTTATTTAATACTTTAATTATTTTAAACATTTCCTTGCTTAAATGTATAAAGCTATTATTTCGCATTTCTTTTTTTATTTCCCCAATTATGTAAAAAGTTGCAAAAGATACAAAACTTGTCCCAATATCAGAATCATATTTCTTACTAGCCATATTTAACCCTATGAGTCCAGCTTGTATTAAATCATCTTTTTCAACAAAATTATAGTGCATTCTATTAACAATTTTATTTACTATCTCTACGTTATCATAAAATAATTTTTCAGATGCTTCCATTATTTAATGCTCTTTTTCGCAATAACTTTTGTCCCTTTTCCTAGTTCTGATTCTATTTTCAATTCATCAGAAAATATCTCCATTATTGTAAATCCTAATCCAGCTCTTTCAGTTTCTAACTTTGTTGAAAACAGTGGTTCTCTAGCTTTTGCAACATCTTCAATTCCAATTCCTTTGTCTTCAACTATTAAAGTAAGGATTTTATTTTCAAGAATAATTTCAAAATCAACTTCTTTTGTTGCATCTTCCAAATATCCATGAACTATTGCATTTGTAATAGCTTCTGAAACAATAGTTTTTATTTCGTTCATTTCATTTAACGTTAAATCTTCATTTATTAAAAAACTTGTTACTGTTCCACGGGCAAAAGTAACATTTTCGATATCAGCATTAAATCTCATTTTAACATACTTCTTCATTAATAACCCCCAAATAATTATTTACATCTTCTTCATCTTTTTTTATAACACATATTTTTGATAATCCAGAAAGCATAACAATTCTTTTTACTTGTTCATTAATTGAACATAAAATTATGCTACCATTTACTTTTCTCAATCTTTGAAATCTTCCAATAATAAATCCTATACCAGAGCTATCCATAAATTCCAATTTTTCAAAATTCAAAACCAAAAATCTTATACGATATTTATCAATAAGTTCACACACTTTTATGCGTAAATTCTCTACTGTATGCTGATCTAATTCACCATCTAGTCTAACATACAGTACATATCTTCTGATAAACATCTGAGCATTTAGCATCAATCATCCTCACCTCTTAAAATAATTATACCATTTTTAAAATAAGTTGCAATTTAATTGACATATTGTAACATCTTTTGAATTTTATATATATTAAAAAAATGTCTTTTAGTGTCATAAAATGTTGTAAAAGGTCAATTAATTACAATATTTGCAACTTTTTAGGGAAGATGATATATGAATATAATAGTCTTGATTATGAAAAGTATATGATTAATTAACTCTTTAGAATAAATAAAGGCTCAATCAAATTGATTAAGCCATACTTTATAACTATTTAAATTATTCTGCTTTTCCAGCGCTACCTAAAACGTCTTTAATCTTATGTTTAACAACTTCACGAATGTTGTTACGACCATCAGTTAAATATTGTCTTGGATCGAAATGATCAGGATGTTCTACGAAATGTTTACGAATACCTGCAGTCATACCTAAACGTAAGTCAGAATCAATATTTATCTTACAAACAGCCATCTTTGCTGCTTCACGTAACATTTCTTCTGGAATACCAATTGCATCAGGCATCTTTCCACCATTTTCATTAATAATTCTTACATATTCTTGAGGAACACTACTAGCACCATGTAAAACGATAGGGAATCCTGGAAGACGTTTTCCAACTTCTTCTAAGATATCTAAACGTAATCTTGGATTTTGACCAGGTTTGAATTTGTATGCTCCATGAGAAGTACCTATAGCGATAGCTAATGAATCAACACCAGTACGTTTAACAAATTCTTCTACTTCATCTGGATTAGTAAATTGTGCATCTTCATCACTTACATTAACTGCATCTTCGATTCCTGCTAATCTTCCCAATTCACCTTCAACAGTTATATAACGTCCACGAGCAGCAACATCATGTGCATATTCGCAAACTTTCTTTGTTAAAGCAACATTTTCTTCAAATGATAAATGAGAACCATCAATCATAACTGAAGAGAAACCACCATCTATACATGATTTACATAATTCAAAACTATCACCATGGTCTAAGTGTAAAGCGATAGGTAAATCAGTATCTTCTAAAGCAGCTTGAACTAAATGTACTAAATATACATGTTTAGCATATTTTCTTGCACCAGCAGATACTTGTAAAATTACTGGAGATTTCATTTCCTTTGCAGCTTCTGTAATAGCTTGTACAATTTCCATATTATTTACATTGAAGGCACCAATTGCATAACCTTCTTTATAAGCTCTTTCGAACATTTCTTTTGTGTTAACTAAAGGCATAATCTATTTCCTCCTATTAATGCTTTTTTACTACCTTATTATATCATATTTAATTTTTAAAATCAATTATGTTGCATATCTTTTTCTTGAGATTTTTTTGCTTTCCTATTTTTAAAATATTCATTTGTTTCTTTAGCAACTATACCACTCAAACCTAATAAACCTACTAAATTTGGAAGAGCCATAAGGCCATTAAAAATTGAAGCTAAAGTCCAAATTAAACTCAAAGTCAAAAGTGGAGCAATACCAACAGCTATTATATACAACACTTTATAGAACATTACCCATTTTTTGTTTCCTTTAGTAAGATAAGCGACACACTTTTCACCATAAACGTTCCAACCAATTATAGTTGTAAAAGCAAATGTTGCTATAGATAATAAAACGATTATAGCACTAGCTAAATTACTAATATGTAATCCATTTGCAAATGTGTTAATTGTGATACTTATTCCTTCACTTGTTTCATAAGCGCCAGTAATTACAACACCTAACCCAATAGTTAAACATAATACCATTGTATCAATAAATGTACTACCCATACAAGCTAATCCTTCTTTTATTGGATTATTTGATTGTGCACTTGCAATTGCAATAGGCGCGCTACCTAAACCAGCTTCATTTGAAAATATTCCTTTTGAAACACCTTCTCGCATAGCATTCATCATTCCCATACCAGCTAGTCCACCAATTCCTGCTTTAATATCAAATGCAGATTTAAACACTTTAACAAATGCACTTGGAATTGCCCCAACATTAAATACAAGAACGCTTAAACAAGCTAAAAAATATCCTACAGCCATAAAAGGAACTAAAATAACTGATACTTTTGAAATTCTATCAATACCACCTATTACTGCTATGGCAGAAATTATAGTTACAATAATACCTACGATAATTGCATATATTGAAATATCATTTCCAAATACACTGATGCTATGGATTTTATTTGGGTCAAATACACTTACTGCTGATTCAGTAATACTATTCATTTGTGTCATAGTACCTATTCCCATAACTCCAGCTAAAGCTCCAAAAATAGCAAACATTTTTGAAAGCCAACGCCATTTTTTACCCATACCTTCTTCAATATAAGTAAATGGCCCACCCATGACAGTCCCATCAGGTTCTATTTTTCTAAATCTAATAGCTAAATACCCTTCAGCATATTTTGTAGCCATTCCGAAAATAGCAGCTAATATCATCCAAAACAACGCTCCAGGTCCTCCAATAGCAATAGCAGTTGCTACACCTATTATTTTTCCTGTTCCTAGAGTTGCTGCCATAGAAATACATAACGCACCAAATGAAGAAACTTCTCCTTTTCCAGCTTCATCATTAGCTACCATAGATTTTAGGGCTTCTCCTAAATGAGTAAGTTGCAAACATTTTAACTTAATAGTTAAAATTATGCCAACAATCAATATTAATGCGATTAGCGGTATGCCCCAAACAATATTTTTTTCAATCCATTGTAGAACACTATTCATACTTAAAAACATATAATTTCTCCAATTCAAAATTATTTCCCAAGTGATTTTACTACTTTTAATTAAAAATGTCAATACATATAAAAAAATGTCGAAAATTTTCAAATATCATTGAGATTTTTTAGAATAATATCAATAATGAATTCATAAATATGTATTGTGAAAATTTAAAAAAGGGGAATTTTAATGAAAAAAATTTTAATTATTGCAATTGCTTTTTTCTCATTATTTGCCACTGCATTCAAAAAAAGTAGCGAAATCAATTCTGTAGGTTTTGAAAAGGATATTGCTTGTTCAATAGATAATACTGGTTTAGCAAACGATGCTAAAAGTGCTGTCTTATTAGAACCAACAACTTTAGAAGTTATTTTCGAAAAAAATCCATACCTTGAATTAGAACCTGCTAGTATGACTAAAATTATGACAATGATTTTAGTAATGGAAGCAATAAATAATAATATTATAAATTATGACCAAAAACTAACAACGAGTGAATATGCTACTAAAATGGGTGGAACACAAATTTATCTTGAAGTTGGAGAACAAATGTCTGTTAATGATTTGCTTAAGTCCCTTGCTATTGCTTCTGCAAACGATGCAGCAATCGTTTTAGCCGAGGGAATCAGTGGCAGTACTGAAAATTTTGTTAAGTCTATGAATGAAAAAGCAAAAGAAATTGGTTTAACACATACTGTTTTCAAAAATCCAAATGGTTTACCTGAAAAAGGTCATTACTCTTGTGCAATGGATATGGCTTTAATGAGTGCATATTTAATAAACAATTATGGTAATGATATATTAAGATATACAAGTGTATATGAAGACTATGTAAGAGAGGATACAAAAAAGAAATTTTGGTTAGTCAATAGAAATAAATTAGTCAAATTTGTTGATGGTGTTGACGGACTAAAAACAGGTTGGACAACAGAAGCTGGTTACTGCCTAACAGCAACTATGAAAAAAGATGATTTCAGACTAATTGCTGTGGTAATGGGAAATTCAACTCCAGAAAACAGAACTAAGGAAGCATTACAAATGTTAAATTATGGAATGAGTAATTACGAAGTGGCTAGTCTATTTAAAGAAGGAGACATTATAGAAACATATCAAGATGTTAATCTTATTCCAACAACTTATCATATAATCGTAACAGAAAATGTTAACATTTTAAAGAAAAAAGGAGAAAATTTAAAAGAAATTAAAAATGAAGCCACAATAAACTATGAAAATATTGATGGTATTAAAAATAAAGATATTGGAAAATTGAAAATATATTATGATAATAAGTTATATAAAGAAATAGATCTTGATTTATTAGAAAATGTTAAAAAGGCATCATTCTTTGATATATTTTTAGGTATATTAAGAGAAGTATTTCTTGTGGCAAAATAAATAAAAGGCGTATCGCACGCCTTTTTTTTTATTCTTTAATTGTTCTAGTTGCAATAATATTAATATTTGTTCCTAAAATATTTGAAATTATAATGTCACCACTATTAACTGGTGCATTAACTTCTACTTTTTTTAATTCTTCCATAACATCAAACATTTTGCTTTTTGCAATTGGTTTATCAGTTCTAACAGGAAGCATTTTTAATATTTTACTGTTTAATTTAACTGTTGAAGTTACTGTTCTAGTGGGATTAGTAACTTCATTTTTTGCATATACTTCACCACGTTTGCAAAAATTACCAGTCACGTTAAAACTTTCATCGATTTCTAGGTGACACCCTTTTGGGCATACTATACAAATTAATTTAGTCATCTATTACCTCCAAAACTATATTACCACAGTCAAGTTTAGAAATATCAAATTTAATATCTTCCATTTCTGCAGGTAATAAATACTGTTTTTTAATAGATTTTAATATTTCACCATTATAAAAAACATTTATATGTGACTTTTGGTGAGGCTTTGTAACTCTAAATTTTATTTCAGCCACTCCTTTATCAATAGCAAATTTACTTGGTAATACATAACTTATACCATTACTTGCTTCTATAGTAACATATTTTTCACTTGCTAATTTTCCATTTTTAATATATTCAGATACTTTTTTACCAACATATATACCTTCATTAGTAACAAAGTCAACCAAGTCATGAACATGCAGCCCGTTTCCACAAGCAAATATTCCAGGAACACTTGTTTCGTAATTATCATCAACGATTGGTCCTTTTGTTCTTGGATGCATTTTCACACCAAGATTAGCTAATAATGGATTGTTAGGTATTAATCCCACTGATAAAAGCAATGTGTCAACTTCAAATTCTTTTTCAGTGTTAGGAACAAAATTATTCTTATTATCTACTTCACAAATCACTATTTTTTCTAATCGATTTTTTCCTATTATTCTTTTTACTGTATGGCTCAAATATAGTGGTATATTAAAGTCTTGTAAGCATTGAACAATGTTTCTACTTAAACCATTTGAATATGGCATAAGCTCAGCTACTCCCAAAACTTTTGCACCCTCTAGTGTCATTCGGCGGGCCATAATTAACCCAATGTCACCACTACCTAAAATGAATACTTTCTTGCCAACTAAATATCCTTCAATGTTTAGATATCTTTGAGCAAGACCAGCAGTCATTACACCACTAGGGCGATCACCTTGAGTTGCAATTGCTCCTCTTGTTCTTTCAGTACAACCAGTTGCACATATTATAGCTTTGGCTTTAATTATTTCACAGCCATTTACAGAACTACAAACCATTGTCAAATCTTTATTAATTTTTAAAACCATTGTTTCTAAACGATATTCAATGTTGCGTTTAATTAATTCATTAGCAAATCTTTCAGCATATTCCGGTCCGCTTAATTCTTCATTAAACAAATGCAAGCCAAATCCATTGTGTATACATTGGTTAAGAATTCCGCCCAAATATGCTTCTTTTTCTAACACAAGGATACTTCTAAGGCCATTATCATATGCACCAATTGCACTAGCAATTCCTGCACTGCCACCACCAATAATAACTAAATCATAATTTAACATTTTTTTCTCCTTTGCTTTCTTCACAAAGAATGTATGAACCTTTATTTTTGAAATTAATATCTTTCATATCCTTGTTTAATTCTCTAGCCAAAATCTTTAATACAAGTGTTTGGCAATATCCACCTTGACATTTACCATATCCAGGACGGACACGTTTTTTCACACCTTTAATAGTTCTTGCTCCACAATTTCTATGGATAGCATCAACAATTTCACCTTCAGAAATTTGTTCACAACGACAAATAATTCTGCCAAGCAATGGATTTTCCTTTATCAATTTATCTCTCTCTTCAATAGATTTATTTTTTAATCTATACAATGGTCTTCTAGTTTTAATATAATTATCTCTAATCTTAAGCTCTAAATTTTTCATTATCATATTTTCTACTTTTAAAGCAACAGCTGGAGCACTAGAAAGTCCAGGAGATTGCATACCAATAACATTAATAAAACCAGCAGTTGGTTCATTAATTATAAAATCATTACTCTCGTGATACGCTCTTATTCCTGCAAACTCTCTAATCAAATGTTGCATAGGAACATTATCGACTAGCCGATATGCCTCTTTCAAAACATTATCAAGAACATCTTTATTAGTAGAAATATCTTCTTTATCTTCAATAAAATCACTTGATGGTCCAACTAAATAATCACCAGAAGTTGTTGGAGAAACTAATACTCCTTTTCCTTTTGAACTAGGAACAGAAAATAATGTATGCTTAACAAATCCATCAACAAAATGATCTAGCAAATAATATTCACCTTTTCTTGGTAATATCTCAACTTTTTCATCACAAACAAAGTTTTGAATTTCATCGCCAAATAGACCTGCGCAATTAATTACCATCTTGCATTTATATTCTCCACAATCAGTTTTAACTAAATAAGTATTATTCTCACTAATTACTTCAATAACTTTTTCATTAAGATTTAACTGAACGCCATTGTCCATAGCATTTTCCATTAGTGCAACACATAGTTCAAAAGGATTAATTATACCAGAAGTAGGAGCGTAAAGAGCACCTATAGCCTTTTTTGTAACATGTGGTTCTAATTCAAATAGCTTTTCCTTATCGATTAATTCAACTTTCACATTATTTGCTTTTGCATTTTCTAACAAATGATATAAACCTTGCATTTCTTCTTCATTTGTAGCAATAGTTAATGCTCCATTTCTTTCAAACTCAACATCTAAATCTTTGCAAAGCTCATCATACATTTGATTTCCTAACACATTCAATTCAGCTTTCAATGTCCCAGGATGTGGATCATAACCAGCATGTATAATAGCACTATTTGCACAACTTGTTCCATCACCAACATCACCATTTTTTTCTATAACTAAAACATTTAATTGATATTTTGATAGATTTCTCGCTATACAAGCCCCATTAACACCGGCACCAATTATTATAATGTCATACATTTCATTTACCTCTTAGTGCTTAAATTCTCTTGTTGCATTAACAGCAACTTTCCAACCTTTATACAAATCATTTCTAGTTTTTTCATCTATTTTACTTAAGAATATCTTATCAACCATATTATTCTTAATAATTTCATTTTTATCTTTCCAAACTTTAACAGCTAATCCAGCTAAATATGCTGCACCTAAAGCTGTAGTTTCTAAGCATTTAGGACGAACAAGTTTCAAATTCAAGATATTTGATTGGAATTGCATCAAATAATCATTTGAACTAGCTCCTCCATCAACTCCTAAACTAGAAATTTCAATTTTTGCTTCTTCTTTCATTACTTCCATTAAGTCTTTTGATTGATACGCAATTGATTCAATGGTTGCTGTGATAAAATGTTCTTTCTTTGTGGCTCTTGTTAATCCAAAAACTGCACCTCTTGCATCATTATCCCAATATGGTGTTCCTAATCCAACAAAAGCTGGAACAACATAAACACCATCACTATTATTAACACGATTAGCATAATCTTCGCAATCACGAGAATGTTTAAACATTCTCATTCCATCTCTTAACCATTGAATTGCTGAACCAGCTACAAATACTGATCCTTCCAAAGCATATTCAACTTTTCCATCAATATTCCAAGCTATCGTTGTTAGCAACCCATTATTAGAAAATACTGGTTTATGCTTGGTGTTCATTAACATAAAGCAACCTGTACCATAAGTATTTTTTACACTACCTATATCGAAACAGCATTGACCAAATAAAGAGGCTTGTTGGTCACCAATAATCGATGCAATTGGAACATCACAATTTTCATCTATCTCCCAAAGTTTTGAAGCAATTCCGTAAATCTCAGAATTAGTTCTAACCTCAGGTAATATTTCTTTTGGTATATCAAACAATCGCAATAGTTCTTCATCCCAACACATCTCTTTTATATTATATAACATAGTACGACTCGCATTAGAGCAATCAGTAATATGCAATTTACCTTCAGTCAATTTCCATACTAAATATGTATCAATAGTACCAAATAGTATTTCACCTTTTTTTGCTTTTTCATAAGTTCCTTCAACATTATCAAATATCCAACGAATTTTACTGGCAGAAAAATATGGATTAATTATTAAACCAGTCTTTTTATGAATTAAATTTTTATAACCATCAGAAATCCATTTATCACATATTTCTTGTGATTGTCTACTTTGCCAAACAATAGCATTATAGACAGGTTTTCCAGTAAGTTTATCCCACATTACCGTAGTTTCACGTTGATTAGTAATACCAATTGCACTAATATCCTTTAATTGTAAACCACTCTTAAAAAGTGCTTCTTTAATCACTTCATAAACAGTTTCCCAAATTTCATCAGGATTATGCTCAACCCAGCCATTATTTGGACATATTTGACTAAACTCCATTTGAGCCTTTGCCACTATTTCACTCTTTTTGTTAAAAATTATTGCCCTACTACTAGTAGTGCCCTGATCAATTGCTAAAACATAATTTTTCATAATTTCACCCAATTTAACTATATCATAAAATATTATTTTTTTCAATTACTACTTAAAATATTATTTTCCTTATTGCTTTACCAACTCCACTATCATCGTTATTAGATGTTACATAATCAGCTATTTCAATAATTTTTGGTAAAGCATTTTCCATAGCAACACCAATTTTAGAATTTTTTATCATTTCATAATCATTCATAGAATCACCTATTGCCATTATCTCATCATCTTTTATACCTAATCTTTTGGCAAGTTCAACTAATCCACTCCACTTATTTACTCTTTTATCCATAAATTCTAAAAAGCATGGCATTGAAATAACAACATTATACTTTTGTTTAATATCTTGTGGAATAGAAAGAAAAATTTCTTTTATTAATTTTGGATCACCACCAAGCATATATTTAAATGCAACTTCAGTATCCGAAATTTTATCAAAATCTATTGTATATAAATCTATATCATTAAACTTTTTTTCTAAATATGAATATTCGTTAAGTGTATCATAACATATACAACCAGTCTTGTGAATATAATGTGATACATTATATTCATTAACAATATTATGTATTTCTTTAATATCCTTGCCATTTAAAGTTGTAGAAAACAACAATTCTTTTGTATAGACATTATAAATTGCAGCTCCATTGTAAGCAATAAAATATTGATTTTCTTCATATATTCCTAATTTTTTATAATACTCAATAGTTTTTTTGACAAATGGTCTACCAGTAGTTAGTACACATTTTATATTTTTTAAAGTGCTTGCTTTCTTTATCATCAAAGCATCACAATCAGATATTTCTTTATTTGTATTTAAAATTGTGTCATCACAATCTATCCCAATTAATTTAATCATATTCTCACCATACATAAACATTTTAACATATTTTTTCTTATACAACAAGAAAACAACTTGTATTGCTACAAGTTATTACTTTCAAATTTATATAATATTTTTTGCTTTAAAAACTGGTTCTTCTGTTACTTGAATACCAAGTTTCTTTAAGCAACTCAAATCACTGATTGATAGAATAACTGAAGAATGAGCTTGACAGTTTTTCAATTTCGGTAGTTGTTTCAAAGCTAAATCAGCTATCGGATTAGTATTAGCACAAATAGCTAAAGCAATTAAAACATCATCTAAATGCAATCTTGGATTATGATTTCCTAGTGATTTTACTTTTAAGTCTTGAACAGGTCCTATTATATTAGGACTTATTAGCATTAATGAATCGTCAATTCCAGCTAATCTTTTTAAACTATTTAAAATTAAAGACGCCGGAGATCTAAATAATAATGATGTTTTACCAGTAATAATTTCGCCATTAGGTAATTCTATTGCCATATATGGAACATTATTTTCTTTTGCTTTCTCCAAACATGGAGCAACACATTTTCTATAATTAATATCAACACCAACTTGATTCATAAGCATTGCTGCTTTATCAACTGATTCTTGATTATATTTTCCCATCAACTTGTTTTTTAATGATGCAAAATATCTTCTAACAATTTCTTGTTTACTTGCTTCTATCGCTACATCGTCATCAAAAATACAAAATCCAGCCATATTGACTCCCATATCAGTTGGAGAATTATAAGGAGATGAACCATAAATTTTTTCAAAAATAAGTTTCAACAAAGGAAAGGCTTCAACGTCACGATTGTAATTAACAGCTGACTTGCCGTATGTTTCTAAATGAAAAGGATCAATCATATTTACATCATTTAAATCAACTGTTGCAGCCTCATATGCTAAATTAACAGGATGTTTTAGTGGTATATTCCAAATTGGAAAAGTTTCAAATTTTGCATAACCAGCACTAATACCGCGTTTATTTTCATGATACAATTGTGATAGACAAGTTGCTAGCTTACCACTTCCAGGCCCTGGAGCAGTAATAACTACTAATGGTCGACTAGTTTTAATATATTCATTTTTTCCAAGTCCATCTTCAGAAACTATTAATGGTAAATTATAAGGGTATCCACTTATTTGATAGTGTAAATATGTCTTTATACCTTGGTTTTCAAGTTTGTTTTTAAACGCAACTGTTAATGGTTGTTCTTGATATTGGGCCAAGACTACACTACCAACATATAAATCAACCGTTCTAAATGCTGCAATCAATCTTAACACTTCAGCTTCATACGTTAATCCTAAGTCTTCACGAACTTTATTATTTTGAATATCGCTTGAATTAACAACTATAACTATTTCGGCTTGTTCTTTTAAACCTAAAAGCATTTTCAACTTAGTATCATGATCAAATCCAGGTAATACTCTTTCAGCATGAAAGTCATCAAACAACTTACCACCAAACTCTAGATAAAGTTTATCATCAAACTTTTCAATTCTTTTCATTATTTCTTCACGTTGAATTTTCAAATATTTTTCTTTGTCAAAAGCCAGTTTCATATTACACCTCCAAGATAAACAATTGTTAATATTCTATCACAAATAAAAAAAAATTAAAAGAAAAATCTCCATTTTTTTGGAGATTAATAAAATTTATTATTTTTCACTTTTCACAAATATATTTCATTATAATATATAGTACTTTTAAATGTTAAAGCACTCTCACAACTGCTAATTTTAAATATAAACCTTCATCACTTCCAATTAGTGATGCGTGATCTTTTCCTTGAGTTCTAAGCTCTACTAATTGAGCATTAACACCAGAAAAGGCTACACTTTCCTTAATCATATCCAAAAACAGATTTAATGTTAAATGCTGTGAGCAACTGCAAGTGATTAAAATACCATTTTTATTTAAAAGTTTCAACGCCAGAATATTAATATCTCGGTATCCTAAATATCCCGCTTTTACTGTATCTTTACTTTTTGTAAAAGCTGGTGGATCAAGTATTATAACATCAAACTTCTTTTTTTCATGACGATATTCTCTTAATTTTTCAAAAACATCATCACAAATTGTTTCAATATTATTAAGTTTATTCAATGCTACATGCTCTTTAACTTGAGAAATAGCTAATTCACTTATATCAATTGCAGTGACTTTTTTAGCACCATAATAACTTGCACAAAGTGAAAAACCACCAACATTACAAAAGCAATCAAGAACTTCTTTTTCTTTTACATAATTTTTTAAATTAGCACGATTTTCTTTTTGATCTAAAAAATATCCAGTTTTTTGTCCATTTTCTAAATCAACTAATAGTTTTATTCCATTTTCAATAATTTCTACTTTTGGATTAAACTCTCCATACAAAGGTCCTTTGATTAATTGCAAACCTTCCTTTTCTCGAACACTAACATCGCTTCTTTCATAGATACCCTTAGGAGAAAATACTTCTTTTAAAATATCAACTATCATATCCTTCCTAATGTCCATTCCCAATGAAAGAAATTGAACTGATAGATAGTCTCCGTATTTATCGACAATCAATCCTGGTAACAAATCATTTTCACCAAACACAGCACGATAATTGTTACTATATCCTAATTCTAATCGTCTTTTGTTACTATCATAGATTCTCTTATAAAAGAAATCTCTATCTATTATTGCATCATCTCTTGTCAATATTCTAACAATAATCTTAGATAAATGGTTAATGTATCCATATCCGATAAATTTGCCATTATTAGCTAAGACTTTAGCTATACTACCTTGAGAGTCTTTTCCTTCTATCTTTTGAACTTCATTAGCATAAACCCATGGATGACCTGCTAATATTCTTTTTTCTTCACCTTTTTTTAATGTTAATACATACATATCATATTACCTTTTTTGCATTTTTTTCCAAAAATGAAGCATTAATCCTCTTGGGAAAAATCTGCCACCAAAGCGATGGAATCTTGTGTATGCTCCTAAAACAGATTCTTTTCTGCCTTTTTCAGCATCTTTTAAAGCCTTTTTAACAACATTTTTCGCTTCATAAATTGGTTTATAATATCTTGGTCCATGAACATGATCATTATTATCAGCACGGTCAAAGAATTCTGTCTTTACCCATCCCGGTGACACAACAGTAACTGTGATTCCTTTTGGTTTTAACTCCTCATGTAAAGCTATTGAATAGTGTACAACAAAAGCTTTTGTTGAAGCATAAACATTTAAAAATGGTAATGGGAAAAAACTTGAGGCTGATCCCATATTAATAATTTTACTTCCTTTAGTCATATATTTAATTGAATGTAATGTCAACATAACTAATGCTTTACAATTCAAATCTATCATTTGACTAGAATCAGTAAGGCTTACTTCATCATAAGAACCAAATTTTCCATATCCACTTGAATTAACCAAATATCTAATATTAGGTTTTTCTTTTTCTAATTCTAATGAAAATTTTTCTATATCTTCAGATTTTGTTAAATCCAATGGTAAAATTTTTGTTTTAACAGAAATTTCGTTACTAAGAGCTTCCATCTTTTGAACTCTACGGGCTATCAACCAAATTTCATCAAACTTTTCTTTTTTGTTCAATTGAATGGCAAATTCGCGGCCTATGCCACTTGATGCACCTGTTATTATTGCTATATTCATAAAAGCACCTCTTTCAAAATGAATATACAAATATATATTAATTTTACCATTTTTTTCTTTTATATTCAAGTTAAACTTTTTTGAGTGCATTCATTAATAAATATTTTGGTTTGTGAATAAAGCCCATAACAATTAACAAAAATTGAATATATTAAGTCTGGGAGGAGAAAAAATGAATTATTATGGTTATGTGGATTATAGAACTGTTTTAGATAATCAATCAATGAATGTCTTTCATGCAAATGAAGCATTTACTAAAGGTACAATATTTAAAACACTATATATTCCATATAAAAATTTTTTACCTAAACAACCTGTTGCACTAACAGACAAACAAAAAAGTATGTTAGAAGTGCAAAAGTATTGTTCAGTTTGTCACGACTTTGCGCTTTATTTGGATGTATTTCCAAATGATAAAAATGTCATTTCACTTAGAAATGAATACTTAGAAAAATATGAAAAAGCATTAGATAACTATCAAAGCAAATATGGTTCCATTGTTTCATCTAATGCAAAAACAGTTCCTTATGACTGGAGTTCTACAGATTGGCCTTGGGAGGTAACAAAATAATGTTTACTTATGAAAAGAAACTTATCTATCCTGTTAATATCAAGAAAAAAGATTTAAAAATGGCTAGCGTAATATATTGCCAGTATGGGGGACCAAATGGCGAATTAGCGGCAGCATTAAGATATTTTAATCAAAGATATTCAATGCCTGATGACAGAGGTAAGGCTTTATTGACTGATATTGCTACAGAGGAATTTGGACATATTGAAATGATTTGTACTATGATTTATCAGTTGATGAGAGGAGCAACAGTTGATGAAATTAAAGAAGCTGGTTTAGATAAAATGTATGCTCAAACTGGAAAAGACTTATTCCCTCAAGACAACAATGGTGTTCCTTTTACAACTGCATACATTGGTGCAACTGGCGACTTTATAGCCGATTTATATGAAGATATGGCTGCAGAACAAAAAGCAAGGGCTACATATGAAAATTTATTAGATTTAGCTACTGACCCTGATGTTATACAACCACTAATATACTTAAGAGAACGAGAAATTGTTCATTATAATCTTTTCAAAGAATTATGTGAACAATATGAAAAAGAATATAAAAAATAATCTATAATAAAAAGCTTTAATATTCCTATTCAGTTTTATACTGAATAGGCTTTTTTTAATAAATAATAAAAAAGCACTAATAATATCTTTATGTTTATTAATGCTTTCATTATATATTTTTATTTTTCTATTTTAAGTATAGCTACGTCCTTTTTATTAACAATAAAATAATTATTTACTTCAGTTTCACCAAGCAAATCATAACATTTTTCAATATTATATTGATAGTCATAATCACTATTATTAATAATTACTATTATTTTTCTTTCATCCTTATTTCTAGAATATGCAAACACATTATTTTCACATATTTCTTCTAAATACACGCCATCAATAAAAATACTATCCTTTCTTATTTTTCCCAATTGTTGGTACCAATTTAATAGGTTTGTATCAATTCTATCCCACGGCATTGTTTTTCTACAAAAAGGATCTTTAAACCCATCAACTCCAGCTTCATCACCATAGTAAATACAAGGTATTCCTGGTAATGTAAATTGAATAGCACTAGCAATTTTTTCTTTTTGTCTTACAATATAATAAATATCTTGTGGTATTTTATAATTAGCTTGTTCTTCTTTTGATAAGTAGTAGTAATCAAAATCCAAAAAGGCATTTAAAATTCTGATTGTATCATGTGTAGATAGCATATTCATTAAATTATCTAAAACATGTTTTGGATAGTTATTAATTATAGAACGTATGCTATTTCTAAAACCATATATATTTTGATTTTTTATAAAATCAATTATTGCTGTTCTAAATGGATAGTTCATGACACTATCAAGTTGATGTCCTGAAAAATATGATTTACGATTAGAGTATGCTATCTTATTAGAAGCATCCTCCCAAACTTCACCAATCAAAATGTTATCATCATCACTTTTTTTCACTGAAGAATATAGACGCTGAATAAAACTATCTTTATACTCATCAACAACATCTAATCTATAACCTTTAGCACCTAATTTAAGCCATTTATTTATTACACCATTTTCAGAAGTAATGTAATTGATAAAACTTTCATTTTCTTGATTAGTTTTTGGTAAAGTCAAAAAATTCCACCAACAGTCATATTCATCAGGGTATTTTCTAAAGTAATACCATTCGTAATATGGAGATGTTTTTGATTGATAAGCACCAATAGAATCATATGTATTATTTTTATTAAAATAAATACTATCTGATCCAGTATGATTAAAAACGCCATCTAAAATTATATGAATTCCTCTTTTATCAGCTTCTTCACATAATTTTTTGAAAATATCATCATCACCAAACATAGGATCTATTTTCATATAATTAGCAGTATCATATTTATGATTAGAAAAAGCTTCAAATATTGGGTTCAAAAAAATCACTCCAACATTTAATTCTTTTAAATAATCTAGTTTTTCAATTACCCCTAATAAATCTCCACCAAAGAAATCATTATTAAGTATTTCTCCATTAACTGGTAAATAATTAGGTATTTCATTCCAATCATTGTGGAAAATTATATTTTTTTTCTTATAATTTACCCCACCATTTTTGAATCTATCAACCATAATTTGATACATTACTTTTCCCTTATACCAATCAAGATTTCCACAAAATGAATCATGGACGCTTAATTGCCAACAAGATTTTTTATCAGATAAACCGCCTTCTAAACTATCACCATAAGAAATGTAATGTTTCCCATAACAATCACAAAAAGAAAAACAATACCAATAAATTCCTATATCATTAATTTTAAAATCAAGATGGAAATAATTATAATTCCCATCTTGGTTTGCAAATTCTAAATGATATTCCATTTCATTATTTTCATAATCCTTATGTAATAGTAATTTTAAATCATATATTTGGAAATCTTTATTTATTCCGATATTAATAGAAATATTACTATTCTTTAAAACAGCACCAACAGGATTTTTATAAAAACAATTTGTTGGAATAAATTTCACATTTTCCATATAATGTTATTTAATAGGTTTCAAATCCCATATTTTTTCAGCATATTCTTTTATTGCTCTATCAGCAGAGAAAATTCCTGCGTGAGCAATATTAATCAATGACATTTGATTCCACTTTCTACGATTTTTATATAATCTATCCATCTCATGATGAGCTCTCATATAGTCACCAAAATCAGCTAAACACATAAATGGATCAGCAATAGGATAGTTGCTTAACAAATATTTCTTTATATGATAGAATGATTGACCATTAAATCCTTCGTCTAAGCGATCTAAAACTCTTCTAAGTAAAGGATTTTCTTCATAGAACTTATTAGCATTGTAACCTTTACTCCACAACTTTTGTACTTCGTTGGCTTTCATACCAAAAATAACAATATTATCTAGTCCTACTTGTTCACTAATTTCAACGTTTGCACCGTCTAAAGTACCTAAAGTAATAGCACCATTAATCATAAATTTCATATTTCCAGTGCCACTAGCTTCTTTTCCAGCTAAAGAAATTTGTTCACTAATTTCTGAAGCAGGCATCAATATTTCAGCAGCGGTAACATTATAATCTTCAATAAATACAACATTTAATTTTTCTTGCATTTTTGGTCTCTTAGCAATTTCTGCTTGAATGCTGCAAATTAATTTAATAACATCCTTTGCAACATAATAAGTTGGAGCAGCTTTTGCACCAAATATAAATGTTTGTGGTGTCATATCAATTTCTGGATTTTCTTCAAGTTGAACAAACAAAGCAATAATTTTAAGTACATTCAATAATTGACGTTTATATTCATGTAATCTTTTAACTTGAACATCAAATCTAGTATTTGGATCTATAGCAATACCAGCTTTTTTATATAAATGTTTTGAAAATTCACATTTATTGTGATGCTTAATTTCTTCTAATCTGTTCAAAACTTCATCATCATCAACAAATTTCAATAAATCTAGTAATTTTAAAGCGTTTTGTTTATACTCTGGACCTATCTTTTCATCCAATAGTTTTGTTAATTCTGGATTAGATTGGCATAGCCAACGTCTATAAGCAATACCATTTGTAACATTTGTAAACTTTTCTGGTGTTAATTTATAATAACCATTAAATATACTTTCTTTAATTATCTCGCTGTGAAGAGCACTAACACCATTTACTGTATGAGAGGCAATAACACTCATATTAGCCATTCTTACTTGATTATATCCTAAAACTGCTAATTGATTTATTTCATCATCATTCACACCACAGCATTTAGTTTCTTCAATAAAACGCCTGTTAATTTGTTGAATAATAATATAAATTCTTGGCAATAGTTTTTGAATTAAATCTTCAGCCCATTTTTCTAAGGCTTCAGCCATAACTGTATGGTTAGTATAACTTACAGTCTTCTTTACCATCTTCCAAGCTTCATCAAAACTAATATTAAAATCATCCATCAATATTCTCATTAATTCAGGAATGCATAAAGCAGGATGTGTATCGTTTATATGAATAGCCGCAAACTTAGGTAATGTTCTAATATCACCATAATATTTTATATGATCTCTAATAATGTTTTGAATTGATGCACTAACTAAAAAGTATTGTTGTTTTATTCTTAACGCCTTTCCTTCATAATGATCATCAGAAGGATACAAGATTTTAGAAATTAAATCGGCATCATTATATTCTTTCATGGCTTTCAAATAGTCGCCTTGGTTAAAAGAATTAACATCAAAATTACGAATATTTCTACTTCTCCACAATCTCAACACGCTGATTGCTTCACTATTTGCACCTGAAACCATCATATCATAAGGAACAGCTTCAACTTCTTGGTAATCATGGTATTCATAAACAGTTTTTCCACCAATAAATTTTTCTTCTAAGTGTCCACCAAATTTTACAGTTTCCACTTTATCAGTTCTCATAGCAAGCCATACTTCACCTCCAGGTAGCCAAACATCTGGAAGTTCAGTTTGATATCCATCAACTATTTTTTGTTTAAAAAGACCATATTCGTATCTTAATGAAAATCCAGTAGCAGGATAGCCCTGACTAGCTAGGGCATCAAGATAACATGCACCTAATCTTCCCAAGCCACCATTTCCTAATCCAGCATCTGGTTCTTTATCATATAAATCCTCTAAAGCAATTCCATAATTTGATAAAACATCATTAAAAGCTTCAGTTAAACCTAAGTTAAACAAATTATTTTTTAATGATCTTCCCATTAAAAATTCCATAGATAAATAATAAACTCTTTTAGCTTTAACTGATCTTACTTTTGCATTATATTCACGTCTTCTCTTTCTTAGCATATCGTTAACAGTAGTTGCAGCTGCTTTATAAAATTGCTCAACAGTAGCCTCGCTACCTTGTATACCAAAAAGTTTAGACAAGTTATCTTCTAATAGATTGGCGATATTTTCGCTTAATTCGTTCATAATAATCACTCTCCTTTTTTAGATTATTAATTATGCTAATAATTTTTTATAAGCTTCAATATAATTTTTCGCAGATGCTCCCCAACTAAAATCTGTTTCCATTGCAGATTTTATAAGTTTGTTCAACTCTTCTTTATTATTATATACAGAAATGGCATATTTTATCTTATCCAACATTTGATTTGCATCAAAATCTTTGAAAACAAATCCATTACCTACGCCATTTTCATAATTCTTAATTGAATCATATAATCCGCCTGTAGCACGAACAATAGGCAAAGTACCATATCTACAAGCTATCATTTGGCTCAAACCACATGGTTCCATTTTTGATGGCATCAAAAACAAATCACAAGAAGCATAAATTTTTTTAGATAGATTTGTGTTAAAATCTATAATTGTACGAACTTTTTCACGATATCTCCAAGCTAATTCCAAGAATTTGTTTTGGTAATAATCATCACCCTTTCCTAATATAACAACTTGAACATCTTCTTTCATTAATTCATCAAATTTTTCAATTAATAAATCCACACCTTTGTGAGATACAAGTCTAGATATTAGCCCTATCATGCATTTATCTTTATTTTCTTCCAAACCCAACTCTTTTTGCAATTGAACTTTATTCAAAGATTTAGAACTAAAATCTTCGCTATTATAATTATATGCAATTGATTTATCAGTTTCAGGATTGTAAAAATCAGTATCAATACCATTTATTATTCCAATGACTTTATTGCCATTTATTCTTATTATGTGCTCAAGTCCACAAGCATATGCAGCAGTAGCAATTTCTCTTGAATAACGAGGTGACACAGTTGTAACTAAATCACTGCAAACTATTGCTCCTTTTACTAAGTTAACTAAACCATTATATTCTAAAATATCAGTATATTTCAAATCTATTCCAATAACATTTTCAATAAAGTCTAAACCATAAACTCCTTGATATTCAATATTGTGAATAGTAAAAACTGATTTTATATCCATTAAATATCCTTGTTTCTTATACAAAATGTCTAAATAAACATTAACTAGTGCAGTATGCCAATCATTAGTATGAATAATATCTGGATGATAATTAATAATATCACAAGCGGCAAAAACGCATTTTGAAAAGAAAGCAAATCTTTCACCATCATCGTAATATCCATAAACATTGTCTCTATCAAAATAATATTTGTTATCAACAAAATAATATTCAACATTTCCTTTAGTTAATGAGAATATACCACAATACAAACTTCTCCAAGCCAAAACCACTGTAGTAGCACCAACAAATTTTAACTTATTACCAAATTCTTCAGAGATTTTTTTGTATAATGGCATTAAGACTTTAACTTTATAGCCTTTATTCTCCTTCATAATAGCTTGTGGCAAACTGCCAGCTACTTCTGCTAAACCACCAGTTACAACAAATCCTTTGCACTCTGCAGTAACATATAATATCTTCTTTTGTTTCATTAAATAACTCCATTCTTCTTTACATATATTGGATATTCTTCAGAACCACATAGTTCCTTTTTATATTTAATCTGAACATTTTTATCAGTTATAACATTTTTCAAAGTAATGTTTTCTTCAACTATCGTGTCTTGCATTAATATTGAATCCTCAACAACACAACCCTTTTTAATTTTACTACCTCTAAATATAATTGAATTTTTTACTTCGCCTTCAATTATACAACCATCTGCTATTAAAGAGTCACTAACCTTTGCATTATCGCCATATTTAGTTGGAGCTGAATCCCTAACTTTAGTATATATAGCATGTCCAGGTTGATTGAATAATTCTTCTCTAACTTCAAGTTTCAATAAATCTTTGCTGACATTGTAATAAGATTTCAAATCACAGATATTACCAAAATAGCCTTTGAAATTATAGCCATAAACTCGCAAGTTTTTCAAATTTCTACTTAATATATCTCTGTTAAAACTGTGATAATTAGTATTAATAGATTCAATAATTAAACTTTGCAATAATTCTCTTTTCATTACCCAAGTATCAACACTATCATTTATTTTACCAATGAAACCATTTAATAGTTCCATTTTTACAACGCGGTTATCTTCATCTAATGTAAAAGCATTAACAGGAAAATGACAGTCTTCTTCTTTCATACATTCACGATACACGCATGTTATATCAGCATTTTTTTCTAAATGATATTTAATTACATCTTTATAATTGATATTACAAACATGATAGCAATCTGTTAAAACAACATATTCAGCAGTTGAATGATTTATGAAACTACTAATACTTTTAATTGCTTCTAATCTTGTATTGTATACCTCATCGTTAATGGTATTGCTATAAGGTGGTAGAATAACTAAACCACCATTTTTTCTGGCCAAATCCCATTCTTTTCCAGAACCAACATGATCCATTAAAGATTGATAATTATTTTTAGTAATAACTCCTATTGTAGTTATACCAGCATTAACCATGCTTGATAATGGAAAATCAATAAGTCTATATCTTCCACCGATTGGTGCAGAAGCAATTGTACGATAATTAGTAATCTCAAATATTTCTTTATTATGTATATTAGAAAAAATTAAACCAAGTACTGACATATTTTACTCCTTATTTCCCACTTCAACAATTTCTCCAGCTTCTATCCTTTGATTATTCAAAACATTAAAGCCTTCACCAACTACAGCAATCTTTGAACTATTCTCTTTATCTTCACCAATTATTGCATTTTTACCAACAACAACATCATTAGCAACTATACTGTGATTAATTATGGCACCTTCTTTAATAACAGTGTTTTCGAAAATAACACTATCTTTAATGATAGCACCTTTTTCCACTTTAACATTATTTGATAGTAAAGAGTTAATAACTGTTCCTTTAATATAACATCCTACTGTTATTAATGATCTTTTGACTATAGCATCTTTACAAATGAATTGTGGTGGATATGGATCATTCCTTGAATATATTTTCCAATTTTTGTTAAAAATATCTAGACTTTCATCATTTAATAAATCCATATTAGCATCCAATAAACTATCAATAGTTCCAACATCTTTCCAATACCCTTTAAATGGATAAGCATACATTCTAACATCATTCTTTAACATTTCTGGAATAATGTTCTTTCCAAAGTCATTTTGTGACTCAGGATTTTTTTCATCTTCTTCTAAATATTTATATAATAATTCAGCGTTAAAAACATATATTCCCATAGAAGCTTTAGTGCTTTTAGGTTTTTTAGGTTTTTCTTCAAAATCATTAATTCTCAAGTTTTCATCAGTATTCATAATACCAAAACGACTTGCTTCTTCTAAAGATACATCTATTACTGCAATTGTAACTTCAGCATTATTTTGCTTATGGAAATTTATCATTTTGCTATAATCCATTTTATATATATGATCACCTGATAATACAAGTATATATTCTGGATTATATCTTTTCATAAAATCTATATTTTGGTATATAGCATTAGCAGTTCCTTTATACCAGTCAGTTCTATGTTTACCTTGATATGGAGGAAGTATTCTAACACCACCAAAAGTTCTGTCTAAGTCCCATGGTTGACCATTGCCAATATATTCATTTAATACTAATGGTTGATATTGTGTTAGAACACCTACAGTATCTATATTAGAATTAATACAATTTGATAATGGAAAATCAATAATACGATATTTTGCTCCATAGCGTACAGCTGGTTTAGCAATTTTACTTGTTAAAGCGTATAAACGACTACCTTGTCCACCTGCTAAAAGCATTGCAACACATTCTTTTTTGTTTAACATCATAATCTCCTTAATATTTTTTTATAATGACAATAGACAACTTAGGAATTCTCATTTTTAAAGAATCTTTAAAACCGTTATAAGCAATTTTATCAGTTTTAATATCTTTATTAGTGCAACCATTTCCACCAAATTCTTCTAAATCACTATTGAATACTTCTTTATATTTACCTCTTTTGGCACCAATTCTATAATCCACTAAATCTGAACCAGAAAAATTAATTATTACTATTATTTCTTTGCCCTTTTTATTTCTTCTAATATATGTTAGACAATTATTATCCTTATCATCAGGATTAATCCATGTAAAGCCTTCCCATGAATTTTCAATTTCATAAAGTTCACTATGTCGCAAATAAAACTTATTAAGTTTTTTAACATATTCACTCATAGCTTTATGTTTTGGATATTTTAATAAAAACCAATCAAGTTCTTTATTGTAATCCCATTCTATAAATTGAGCAAATTCGCTTCCCATAAACAACAACTTTTTACCGGGAATAGTCATCATATATCCTAAAACAGCTCTTAAATTAGCAAACTTTTCATCATATTCACCTGGCATTTTATCAAGCAATGAATGTTTACCATGAACAACCTCATCATGAGATAGTGGTAAAATAAAGTTTTCACAAAATGCATATGTCATAGAAAAAGTTAACTTATTATGCTCGAATTTTCTGAAAAGAGGATCTGTTTTAGCATATTGCAAAGTATCATTCATCCATCCCATATTCCATTTATAATTAAAACCTAATCCATCTTCATAGACTGGGTGAGTAACTTTAGGAAATGCTGTAGATTCTTCAGCAATCATCATTATATTAGGGAACAATTTAAACATTTCAATATTTAATTCTCTTAAGAAATCAATTGCTTCAAGGTTATAATTTCCACCAAAGCAATTCGGTATCCATTTATCACGATCATAATCTAAATATATCATGGCCGCAACAGCATCTACTCTTATTCCATCAATATGGTACTTTTCAAATAAAAATCTAGCACTAGATATTAAAAATGATTTAATTTCACTTTTTTTATAATTGAAGATTCTTGTTCCCCAACCACGATATTCCATTCTTGTTGGTTCGCTATCTTCATATAAATATGTACCATCAAATTCATATAAGCCAAAGTCATCTTTAGGGAAATGAGCAGGAACCCAATCCATTATTATGCCTATGTTCTCTTTGTGAGCCATATTTACCAAATACATAAAATCATCTGGCGTGCCATATCTTGATGTAATACTATAATAACCATTAACTTGGTAACCCCATGATCCATCAAAAGGATATTCAGTAAGTGGCATAAGCTCAATGTAATTATAATTCATCTTCTTAACATAAGGAATTAATTTATCAGCTATATTACGATAATTCAATACTTGATTATTTTTATTGCGTTTCCACGAACCAATATGAACCTCATAAATATTCACTGGTTTATCATATACTGGAGTATTTTTCCTTTTTTCCAACCAGTCATCATCTTCCCAAGTAAAATTATCAATATTATAAATCTTAGAAGATGTTCTACCACTAGTTTCGCTATGATAGCAATATGGGTCTTGTTTCAAAAATGTTTTATCAAAAGCAGTAATTTGATATTTATAATTTTCATAAATATGAGTATTATCTATTACTGCTTCCCATATGCCTCTAGTATCAACCTTTTTCATTTTTGATACTTCGCCATTCCAGTTATTAAAATCACCAACAACACTGATACTTTGTGCATGAGGAGCATACACTCTAAAAATTGTTTTTCCTTCACAATAATGAGATCCTAAAAATTTATAAGCTTCGCTTGTAAAACTATTGTGAAAGTCATCTAAAAATTTTTCAATGTTTTTTTCATTTTCAATGTGGTTCATAAAGTTCTCCTCTCTTTTATATTATACAATATTTTCCTTTTATTTTCAATGATTTTAAAAAATGCTAGTTAAAATAACTAGCACATTTTTAAACATCATAAAAGCAACTATTTCCAATAAACTCTCTCAATAAAGAATTACAAGGAACGTATCTATCATCTATATCTCTTATATATTTCAAGAACTTAACCAAACGATTAGCAGTTATAAAATATTCATCATTCCTATCAATAGCTTCTAAAACAGGAAGAGCATATTTTTTCATTACTCCTAGTTCGTATGTCAATTCAGAATTATAAATATAATCCGCACCTTCTTGATAAGGATAAATCCATTTGAATTCTCCTCTTCTCACTGATGGCCACATAGAAAAAGTTTCTGATGGATCTGTTTTACGATATTTTGCATCACGTACAATCCTTCTCAACAATCTAATCTCAGTAGCATTTATAGGATTATGATCATCAATATTGATTTGTGACAATGGGCTAATATAAATCTTAAATTTTTGGTATTTAGGTATTAACCTTGTAACTTCATCGTTCAATGCATGAATACCTTCGATGATTATTGGCGTATCTTGAGAAATTTTTAATTTTTCACCGCGAATACGTTTACCCTGTTTAAAATCAAATATTGGTAATTCAACTTCTTTTCCTTGAATCAATGATAACAATTGTTCATTAAACAAATCTAAATCTAGTGCATTAACATGTTCTAAATCAAGATTACCAAACTCATCTAATGGTGCTTTTTCCCTATCTAAATAATAGTCATCCATTGATATTTTTACTGGATTAACGCCTCTACTCATTAATTCCAATCTTAATCTATGAGAAAATGTTGTTTTTCCGCTAGATGAAGGTCCAGCAATACAGATAAGTCTAATGTTATTAATGTCTTTTTTGATTATGCTTCCTAGTTCAGCAAGCATGTTGTTATGTTTCGTTTCACATACATTTACTAAGTCATTAATTTTGATATCAGTAGCATGTTGATTAAGTAAAGGTATTTTATTACAACCACATAGTTCTGACCAATCTCTTGCATCATTTAGCATTCTACCAAAACTGATTGATTCTTCAAATGCTGGTATTTCACCATTACATTCAGCCCTAGGAAATTGAACTACAAATCCTGGATTATACGTAAGTAATTTAAATTTCTTTAAATATCCAGTTGATGGAACCATATATCCATACAAATAGTTTACATAACCATTGCATTCATATATATGTACATTTTCATCATCTCGATATTTTAATACATCTATTTTATCTAAGTAACCTTTTTCAGCATAAATTTTTGCTGCTTCTTCTTTAGTAATAGTTTTTCTATTAATAACAAAATCTTCATTTATTAATCGTTTCATTTCAGATTCTAGTTTACTTAAAAATTCATTATTGACTTTCTCATCAATATTGCTCACATTACATGCTATAGAACGAGACACACATTGAGAAAACTTGACTTTAATTTTTGGATATAAATTTTCTAATGCCATTATAATCAAATATCTTAAACTAGTCTCATATACTCTAACAGCATCAAAGTTTTTCAAGTCTAAGAACTCAACATTGCAAGTGTAATTTACATAATAATTCAATTCACGTAAGCGATTATTAACCTTTGCTACATATGCATCTATTCCAAGTTCTTTTGCTAAATCTTTAAGTAGAACTTTATCCTCTCTTTCAATGACAATATCATTTACTTTAATTGAGTACATAAATATCAACTCCTTTTTTGTTTTTCATACTAAATTATATTAAGATTATACCACATTTTTAGCCAAATGTAAACACTTTCAGAAAATAACAGGTTAAAAAAATAGGCTTATGCCTATTTACTTTAACTTATTTAGCGATTTTGCTTTTAGCAGTTTCACATAATTGAGTGAAACTAGCACTGTCATTAATTGCGATTTCAGATAACATCTTACGATTGATTTCAATGTTAGCTAATTTTAAACCATACATTAATTTGTTATAAGATAATCCGTTTAAACGAGCTGCTGCATTAATACGAGCAATCCATAATCTTCTAAAATCTCTTTTTCTTCTTTTTCTATCTCTGTAAGCATAAGTCAATGACTTCATTACTTGTTGATTAGCAACTTTATATAATGTATGTTTTGATCCAAAGTAACCTTTGGCTAATTTCAAAATTCTATTACGTCTTCTTCTTGAAACGTATCCACCCTTAGTACGTGGCATAAATATTACCTCCTTTAATTTTTCTTTCTAAAATACAATTTCTATTTTTACTTTTATATAATACTATCTAATATTAGCAATTTGTTGTCTAATGTGACCTAAATCAGCTTTAGATAACATAGTTTCTTTACGTAAATGACGAATTCTCTTTTGAGTTTTTCCTGGAGCTAAGTGACTTGAACCAGGGCGGCTTCTTACTACAAGACCTGTTCCTGTAATTCTAAAACGTTTCTTAGTACCACTATGAGTTTTCATTTTTGGCATATTAAATTCACTCCTTGTCTTATTTTTTATTTTTAGGGCCTAAAATTATTGACATATTTTTTCCCTCTACAGCCGTTCTACCTTCAATCGTAGAAATCTCACTTAATGCATTAACAAATCTATCCAAAACGTCTTTTGATGAATCAAATTGCATCATACGTTTCTTACCTTTTGGATAATACAAAGTTACTTTAAGTTTATTTCCATCGTTTAAAAATTCACGACCATTTTTTAACTTTGTTTCGAAGTCATTACTTCCAATAACTGGTGACAAACGCACTTCCTTAATAGTAACAACTTTTTGATTTTTCTTAGCTTCGCGACTCTTTCTTTGCATGTCATAACGATATTTACTATAATCAATAAAGCGACAAACAGGCACTTTTGCATTTGGAGCAACGCAAACTAAATCTAAGTTTTGTTCAGAAGCTAAACGAATAGCTTCATCCAAATCCATTTCTCCTAAAGCTTCTCCTTCAGCATTAATTGCTAGTACTCGACTAGCCTTAATGTTTTCATTAACTAAAGCATCACTTTTACGTTCTAAATTTTTACTAATAAATAGCACCTCCACTTTTGTCTATCATAGTAAAAAAGAAAGTGAGCGCAAACCGCACCCACCAATTAGAATCACAAAGTTCTGTAGTGACATTAACCTATCGACAAAATCAATCAGGTGAGAAGTGGGTACTTCTTCTTTCCACTATGATATTTTACTCGTATATTATACACCATTTAAATGATTTTGTCAAATGTTTTTAACTGAAATTTTTTTCTGAAACTGATAAGATACCTCGAGCTTCAAATTCACCATTCAAGTATCTACTTAAAGCAATAACAGTTGCTTTTTGATAGCCATATACACAAATATAATTATTTACTTCTTTACCATAAAGCATTAAATCATATGGTGTATCTAAAGCAACAACGACAACTTCTTTATCTTGCATTTTAGATAATTGTTTAACAAAATTAGCAGTCTGAGTTAATTTACTAGTTTTAACATTACTAAAAGCAACAACAATTTGTTCATATTCTTTTATTTTATTTAATAATTGCTGTGTCTCATTAAAACTCAAATTATTTTGAACAGTTATAAAATCGCAATCATATCCATTTTCATTTAGATAATTAGAAGCATAATTAGCAAACGAATTTTCGCTAAGACCACTTCCTAAATCATAAGTGGTTGTTGGTGAGATTATTAAAGTTTTTTTACTTTTATCTAGACCAGAAAATTTTCCTTTAACTAATGTCAAGCTATCCATAGCAAATTTTATGTTTAAATTCTCATTTTCTTTTAACTGTTCACTAATTTCTCCATTATTTGCTTTATAGTTATCTAGTATATCATATTTCATTTTTTTAAGTAAAATTCTTTGAACAGAAGCATTTATTCTTTCCTCAGTAATTTCACCACTTTGTACTGCTTTTTTTATTCCTTCAAAAGCTTTTATAGGATTAGCAGTAGTTGTGTAAGTCAATATATCTGCACCAGCTTTTACAGCTAAAACCGCCGTTTTATCATAATCACCAAAGTACTTACTTACTGCATTCATTTCCATACCATCAGTTATTATTAAACCATCATAACCTATTTCATCTCTTAATAAGTTTGTCAATACTTTTTCTGACAAAGTCGCTGGATATTCTTGATCTATTGAAGAAAAAATTATATGTGTAGTCATAATTGCGTCTATTCCATTACATGCAGCACTTATAAAAGGTGCTAACTCTGTTTGATATAATTCATCTCTAGACGAAGTGATTGTTGGAAGGCCATAATGACTATCAACTGATGTATTACCATGACCAGGGAAATGTTTTGCACACCCCATAACATTAGATTCTTTTAGACCTAAGAACATATTTTTTCCATATAAAGATACTAACAATGGATTATCAGAATAACTTCTAATACCAATGATTGGATTTTCAGGATTATTATTTACATCTAGAACTGGAGCAAAATCAACATTAATACCATAATTTCGAAGTTCAAATCCCATAGCTTTTCCCTCTAAATATGTATTTTGATAATCACCAGTAGCTCCCATCGCCATATTTGAAATAAAGTGTGTTCCACCTTTTGTTAGTCTTGCTACTCTTCCGCCTTCTTGATCAATACTAATGAAAGCAGGTATTTTGTTATTAGCTACCATTAATTCTTGTATAGAATCAGAAAGATTAGATATTTCATTATAATCACTAACATTATAGCCCATATAAATAACATTTCCTAAATGATATTCTTTTATAGCTTTCTCTAATTCACTAGTAATACTCATACCAGAAAAACCTACAACAAACATTTGTCCAATTTTTTCCTCAAGAGTCATATTTGAGATAATATCTCTTACTTTTTTTAAATCTTCTTCATTTTCTTTTAATGCTTCATATTTAGTAATAGTAATGTCAATGCTGCCATAAATAGTATCATCTATAATTGATTTGGCATATATTGTAACATTACCTTTATTTACTCCTAAAACTATCCCTTTATCAACAATAGCAATTCTACTATCACTACTACTCCAAACAACATCCTCACAAATATTATTACCTTCAAACTCAATATCAAGTTTATTATGTGCTCCCTGCATCATTTCTTGGTTTCCACTCAATTTTATATTGTGAGGAGCAGGTAACGTAACTTCTATTTCAATTGAATCATATACTTCGCTATTTTCCATGGAAATTACTGTTATAATCACTTTACCGACCATTTTACCAGTAACAATACCTTCTTCATTAACTGTCGCTACAAAAGGATTATTAGTTGAATATATTACTCTATTACTTGCATTGCTTGGAGAAGTTTCAATACTCAATTTAATGCTACTATTGATACTAACTCTATTATCACCTTTAACATTTATGCTTCTTGGAACTTTACCAATAACAGTTAGCTCAAAAGTGACTTTATGGCTACTATCATTTTTATCAGTTGCAGTTATTATGACAGTTCCAATACTATTAGGAACAACTTCACCATCTTGAAAAACATCAGCAATTTCTTCATTACTTGTTGACCAAACAACATCATAATTACAAGTCAAAAATATTGTTTGATCAAGTCTAACAATATGACTTCCTTGAATTCTTATTTCATTAGGATCACCAATTACCTCTATTTCAAACAGTGCAGTTTTAGTATATAAATTAGCACTAATAATTGCAGTTCCTTCTTTCAAAGCTGTAATATTACCATCAGAATCTACAGTAACAATATTAATATCACTACTTTTCCATGTAACTTCACCAGAAATATCTGATTTGATTTCAAGTTTTTTACTTTCGCCAACAGTTATTGTTTTATCACCGATAATAGAAAAATCAAACTCTGGGTTTAATACTTTAACCTTAAATTCTTTTTTTATTCCAAAAACTTCGGCGCAGATCAAACAATCACCCTCACCAGCACTATAAACTATACCATCATCCGTAACTTTGACAACTTTTTCATTACTACTTTTCCATAAAACACTCAACATATTGTTTTTATTAGAAAGAGCAGTGAACTTAACTTCAGAACCAACAAATAAAATTTCAGAACCTATTATTTCAAAATCAAAATCCCCAAGAACAACTTTAATTTTTTTTGTATAAACTTTATTATTGCTAGTTAAAGTAATATTAACTTCACCAACACCTCTTGTTATTAATTTTCCATCAACGATAATTGCTATTTTTTCATTATCAGTTTTCCATTCAACATCATTAACTTTCAAATTATGTTGTAATGTTATTGTTTCTCCTACTTCTATAACATTACTACAAACTATTACATCTTTGCTTTTACATCCAACAATTAAAAACGAAAAAATTGTAATTATGACTATTAAAACTTTCTTAATAGCACTTTTTTTAAATAACGTATACATATTATCTACCTATTTTTTATAGTTATTTTTATTTGCGCTCTAACGCTCGGATCAATTATTGATACCGCTGTCACAATAACAACACCTGTATTTTTCTCGGCATAAAGCACTCCATTTTTATCAATAACGGCGATCTTTTCATTATCAACACTCCAAGTCACTCTATTATCAGTTCCTTTTTCATCAGATAAAATTCGAATCTTTAAGTAACAATTTTCTCTAAGTGGAATTGTAGTCTCACCACCAACTACATAAATCTCAATTTTTTTAGGAGCAATACCACTAGTTACAGTTATTTCTTTTTCAACGAAACAACTTTCATCATTAACATCAGTTGCTCTTAAAGTAGCTACTCCCATATCTAAAATAACTATTTCATTATTTTCATTTACATATAATATCTCTGGATTGCTACTTGTCCAAATTACTTCTCTGTTTGCAGAAACAATAACAACCTCATCATATTTAATACAATCTGGAACATTTATTACTAATGGAGTGGGTTCAGGAATAATACTTCCTTTTTTAACTACTTCTATCATAAATTCTTTAGTAATGCCAGATATTAAAACATTTATTTTTGCCTTGCCTTCAGCTACACCAGTAATATTTCCATCTTTATCAACAGTAACTATATTTTCATCACAACTAGAATAAAATATTTTTTTATCTTTAGTAGAATTATGAGTAATACCAAGTGGTGAAGTATCACCAACTTCTATTGTGCTTTTACCAGTCATAGTTACCTCAAATTTTTTTACATTAACTACAACTTGAGTACTTCTTCTACCTATAACTAAAGTAATTTTACTACTTCCTTCTTTAATACCAGTTACAACTCCAAATGAATTGATTGTAGCTATGCTACTATCATAGCTATACCAATTAGGAATATAATTTTCGTATCCAGTCTTTATACCCAATTCTATTTGTTCACCCTCTAATACTGTAGTTTCTCCAACAATTTCCATTGAAATATTATTGTTGGTATTATTACAACCTACTAATAAAAGCATTAGCATAATTAATAAAAAAGTCATTTGTTTTTTCATACTTTACCTCACTATATAACTATCAAATTTTTAATATTTCATTTTTATTACATACTTTATGGAAAATTCCGTTTCTCAATAAATATGCATTTCCATATAATTCGTTACTATTGCCATCGTTTATGATATATGTACCATCTTCGATAAAAAGCAAATCATTTTTATAACTATCAGGAATATATATATCCTTATAAATAGATTTCCCGCAAACAACAAAATCTTTATTTTCATCGCCTTGAACATAATGAGGAATAATCATTTTATTAATTATTCCAAGCCCTTCAAGATAGCGATTATAAGTGCTATCAGCAAAATCACTTTCAATTTCTTCTGGTGCATAAACTTGTTCTTCGCAATTCATACTTCCAGCAGATAATCCTATTAAAATTCCTTTAAATTCTTTCAACCTTTCTTTTAAATTCAATTCCTTTAAAAAATTATTTTGAGTTGGCACATGACCTCCACACAAAATAATTACATTAGTTTCCGAAATATTAAACTTCATA